>Ga0181571_10000307_pt1 | contig 31040 bp, 21 predicted proteins | sample 101ome_17_FD_132440 | JGI IMG/M metagenome (GOLD analysis project Ga0181571, IMG submission 132440) | Coastal salt marsh microbial communities from the Groves Creek Marsh, Skidaway Island, Georgia - 101407AT metaG (megahit assembly) | ecosystem: Environmental > Aquatic > Marine > Intertidal... | reverse complement strand
CCTGTTGTTGTTGTTGAGCCTGTTGTTGTTGTTGAGCCTGTTGCTGCTGCTGCTGTTGCTGCTGCTGCATGTACTGCTGACGCTGCTGCTGCTGCTGCGCCACGAACTGCATCTGCATCTGCATCTGCTGCTGCTGCGTGAGACCCTCCACCGGATACTGCTGCTGCCCCCCACCCTGCAGCACAACCCCCCCACCACCGCCACCACCACCACCCGCCCCCGCGAGAGCCTTCTGCTTCTTCCCGCCGCCCCCCTCCTTCGCAGCCGCGCCCTTCCTCTTCGCGGGCGTCGCTTTCTGCTGCTGCATCTGCTGCTGGATGCGCAACTGCTCCTGCTGCTGCTGTTGTCGTTGCTGGAGCATCATGCTGTGGCGCATCATGGCCTGCTGATACTGCTCGGCGCTGACGCCCGGCGGCGGCCCTGACCCCAGCTGGATCGACCCGCCAGACCCAGGCGGCATACCCCCTCCAACCCCACCCCTCTGCTGCTGCTGCTGCTGCTGCTGCATGATCTGCTGCTGATACCGCTGCCGCTGCTGCGGGGTCATGGTTTGTTGTTGTTGTTGTTGTTGTTGCTGTTGTTGTTGTTGTTGTTGCTGCTGCTGCTGCTGCGCTTGCATCTGCCGTTGCTGCTGCAAGCGCATCGGCTGCTGCTGCCGTTGCTGCATCATCAGCTGTTGCTGCTGTTGCTGCGACATGGGCTGACCGGGGGCTCCCTGGCCCGATCCCCCCATGCCCTGCTGCTGGGAGCCCGGCCCGGGTCCTCCGGGTCCCATAGCTCCCCCGGACGCGACCCGCGCCAGCGGAACCCCCTGCTGCTGCTGCTGCTGGTGGTGGTGCTGCTGGTTCTTGCTCGTGGCGGTGCTGTAGATTCCTCGCAGGAAGAGGTTGTGCAGCGGGAGGTTCTGCGCGCCGAGCAGCCTGGGCACCTTCTCGTTCAGCTCGGCTTTCGACGCATTCTTCTGCAGGAACGCGGAGAGAAGATTCCAATACTCGTCCTGGTTCGGTCCCGCGAGCTGCGACGGGATCGAGACGGGGGACGGGTCAGCGCATCATCGCCGCGATGGGGCGCCCTAAGCGAGGGACGAGGACCGGGAAAACAACGAGACGGATCGATGGGGCCCGCGACGATGGGCGCGGGACGATGGGTTCGAGGCGCTTACCTGGAGCAGCCGGCGCTTCATCTCGACCAGCTCCTCCCTTCCCTTGCTCGGACCGCTCCGCGCGGGGTCGCCGCCCGGCCCGCCGGACGCACCCTCCATAGCGCCCAAACAGTTTGATGGGCCAGGCAGCAGCACTATAAAGCCGCTCTCTCATTGGTGCCGGGTAAATATTCTGCTGCTCGGCGTGGACATTCGGCGCGGGCCGGGGCACTGCGGCCGGGGGACGCGATGGGCGAACGCGATACTCCGCCTCGGACGATGCCAGACGACCACTCGCAGTCGGATCCCACCGGGGAGCGGACGTGGAGGGAGGTCATGGGCGATGGGCGGGAAGCTGCGCGCGGAGCCTCCTGGGCCGCAAAAAAGCCGGATGATGATGGACAAGATGTCGGCCGCCATGCGAGCGGGGAGGCGTCCGCCGCGCGATGTCCCATAGCGTTCTCCAAGCGCCACTCGCGGACGTTCACCACACTCAAGGCGATGGATCGAATCGCGCGGCATCGCGCGTCCAGGGCTTCCAAATCGTCCGAACGAACCCCCTCACCAGCGGCGCGCGACGACGGCACCCTCCGATTGCTCCTGGTCGGCGCGGACAGGACGGAGGGAACGTGCCCGCGCGATACCGCCGCGGTCTTCGACGGGCTCCTCGCCGACGCGGGAAAAACGAACGCCGGTAGCCACTCGTCGTCGTCGTCGTCGTCGTCGTCGTCGTCGTCGTCGTCGCTCTTCCGGCGCGCGATGGAGGGGGTGAGGCGGGTCGACGTCGTGCTCGTCGGCCCGAACGTGCGCCTGGACGACGGCGTCGAGCGGGACGTCTTCCACGCCGTGAGCAGCTCAAAGAGGGACGACGCCGACGACGACGCGAAGGAGACGGAGACGGAGACAGACGACACGATCGAGATCCGGGTCGCCTACCGCGTCGGGCTGTACCACAACCTCCGGGAACAAGACAGGAAGCGCAGACGCGACGGCGACCGAGCCGACAAAGCCGACACAGCTGGCGACGACGAACGCGCGGATGAGACGAGTGGCGCGGACGAAGAGGGCCAAGGTGGCGCGGACGAAGAGGGGGACGGGGACCGCGTGTCGGCGGCGACGGCGGTGACGTCTTCGGCTTCGCCAGCCGTGACGGACTTTTCGCCCGACCTCGCCCTCGCGTTCAACGCGGGTGTCTGGGGATACGAGCCGGACGAGTGGCGACCGACGATGAGGGAGATCCTGTTCGAGGACGAGTGCCCGTTGCTCGTGACTGGGTACACCCTGGCGGAGACCGAGTGCGACGAGGACGCCCTCGGCGAGATGTTTCCCGCGAGCGGCGGCGAGGGCGGGGGGGGTTTCGGCGGGGGCGACGCGGCCGACGGCGGCACGGGCCCGCGCGAGGAGGTGGAGTGGCTCTGGGAATCGGAGATGAACCCGTTCAGGTCGCTGGACGAGCGAGAACTGGCGTTCGATCGGGGGGACTACCTGCTCGGGGGCGAGGGCGAGGGGGGAGGGACGGGCGCGCACGTCATGGGGGAGAACTGCGCGTGGCAGTGCCTCGCTGCGAAAACCCGGCAGAGACGGCGAGCAACGCCGACGCCGAAATAGACATTCGCCTCGATCACAAACCGGGTACGATATTCACAGCTACTCCGAATCGGAAAGGGTGCCAAGGGGCGTCGCATCGCGTTCGCGCGAGGGTACCTCACGTGAAGTCAAGTCGCGAAGGAGCGGGGTCGTCACTGCGCGTCGGCATCGGGCGCGGGCGCGGGCGCATCGTCGTCGTCCTCGTCGCCCGGCATCACCGTCGGCGGCTCAACCTCGGGTGGAAATCCCGCCGCCTGCTCCTCCTGCAGCGCCCTGACCGCCAGCTCGAGCTGCTTGATCTCCTCGAGGTACTTCTTCTTGCCCCTCAGCACGTTGAGCTGCTCCACGAGCTCCTTGGGGACCGGGAGGTCATCGGACGCGGTCTCGTCCGCCGCAGTCGCCGCCTCAACCTCCGGTTCGGGCGGAGCGGCGGGCGCGTCATCCCCGGCGCCGCCGTCGGCAGCCGCCGCCGCCGGGTCACCGCCGCCCTCCTTCGCCGCTACCTCCGCGTTGACCCTGTCCGCGATCGCCTGCGCCTCCTCCTCGTCCGTCATCTTCCCCTCCAACCTGTTCATGTAGTTTGTGAGGTTGCCGAGTTGCGCGGTGAGCGACTGCATGTTGTCCCACTCAGCCTTGGGCTTCATCCCCTCCATGATGGCCACGGCGTCCTCGAGCTGCTCGTCGGTGGGGCTGGACAGCATCAGCTTCATGAGCTTATCCTGCATGCCGCTCGGCCCGTCCTCGGAGTTGACGTCGTCGTTGCCGTCGCCCGTCGGCCCGTCGCGGCCCGTCATCTGCTCCTTGGTGTCCTCCTCGATGTGGTCCACGAGCTTGAGCACCACCGAGTCGAGCGCGTCGCCGCTCTTCTTGACCATCTCGAGCGACGCCGCGATGAGGTTGGCGAGCTGCGAGACTCGCGAGGTCCTCGCCTCACGGACGGCCTCGGCGGCCACCTTGCGCGCGAGCTGCTCGCGCTTGTGCTGCGCGATGGCCGCCTCGGCCATCTGCTTGTCCAGCTCCCCGAGCTTGTCCTCGTAATCCTTGCGAAGGGAATCCTTGTGCTTGTGCATCGCGGCAACCTTGGCGGCGAGGTCGCCGTTGCGGCCGACGTCGAAGCCGGAGAGCTCACCGTCCGCGGGGTCGTCGTTGCCGGGCTCAGCGGCTGCTGCGGCGGCGTCGTCGTCGTCTGCAGCTGTCGCCGCGACTGCGGGCGGGTCGTCGGGTGATTCCTGGCGATCCCCCACGTTGGCTCCGATCTCGCCGGAGACCTTCATCGAGGCCATCTTCGCCTGAACTCTGCCGGGGGGTATGGCAACCATCATGGAGTCGGATACCTGCAGGTCAGGGACGCCCTTGGGTGGGGGCGGGGGCGGGGGCGGGGGATTGAGGAGCGCCCTCTGCTTCGCCTCTCTCTCGGCGAGCTCGAGTTCGCGCTCCTTGATCTTCAGCGCGCGCTCGGCCTGCTGGTTGGCGATGCGCTCCCTGCGCTCGGCGAGATCGAGCTCGAGCATCGCGAGCTTGAGCTGCTCCTGCTTGATCTGCAGGTCCCGCGACGCCTGGCTCGCGAGCCCCCCGAGCGCGTCGGGATTCATCTCCGAGACATTGTTCCGCGCGGGCGGCGGGGGCGAGGGCGGGGGCATGAGGACCGCGCTGTCGATGCCGCCGCCGGGAAGGACCTCGGGGCCGGACATGCGGCGGGTGTCTTGTTCCGTGAGACTCTTACTTCAGGAAACGCGGAGTGCGATGACGCCGTACGGCTGTGGTACGGGCCCTCGCGCGCGCCTCGCGATTGGCACCGACGCGTTTCACGACACGAAAACGGCAAATCCAAATCGGGAAAGAACGGGGGGTACGAGCAAATTCCGTAAGAGTTAAGAGTTTTAACTGAATTTCATGCGTACGTTTCCGCTCAAATAGGCAATTGGCGTGATTTCAAAGGTAAATTGGAAGGTTTCGATTTTTTTTACACAGCGGAGCAGTCACAAAAGCAAGGAGGATTTTTCCCGGAGGAAATCCGAGGCGATACCGCGACGGAGGAGGCCTCTTCGTCGTCTCACGCGGCGCAGGACCTGGGCGCCCCGGTTATCGCGTTCATCGCCGCCGCGTGCTCCACGATCAGCTTGAACGTGGAGTCGTTGGACCGCACGCCGTACTTTCCCGGTCCCACGCCCCTGTCGTACCAGTGCCAGAACAGCGTCCCGGAGAGCCTCCCGGCTTTTGCGGCTTCGAGCGACGCGTCAAACGCCGACGAGAAGTACGCGTCACGAACGGGCGCGTTCCTTCCCCCTTCCTCGTTGACGTACACCTGCGACGTATCGTCCGGGTCCTTGACGCTGTATCCGAACTCTTCCAACACGAACGGTTTGTTCCCGACGTCGGTTGCGGCGTCTCGAACTCGGCTCTCGACGTACTCTCTCTGGTTATCGACGCCGTCGTAATTCCAGTTGTCGGGCCACACGTGCACGCCGACGTAGTCGACGCACTCCGCCCGTGCGTTGCGAACGAAGTCTTGGCCCTCTCGCGCCGCCCATCGCGAGCCGCCCTTGCCCGGGTTCGTGCGGAACTTGCGCCTGCCGGAGGACTCGTGGTAGAAGCCCTCGTATCCGATGCCGACGAGGTGGTTGGGATCCGCGGATTTGAACTTTGCACACACGCGCTCGATCCAGCTTTGCATGACCTCGGCGTCGCAACCCTGACATCGCGCCTCGTTGGCGAGGTTCCACGCGAATATCGTCGCGTCGTCTTTGTAGGCGACGCCGTTGAAGGTGTTGACGCGGTTGGCGAGGGTCTCAAACGTGGCCTCGAAGATCCGTATGGCGGACTCGTCGGTGAAGAAGTCCTGGTGCCTGCTCGCGGTTGCCGACCACTCCACGTACTGCATCACGCCCCCGACCGGGTACCAGTTATCGGCGAGCGCCCATATGATCTTCAAGCCGCGTCGGCGCGCCTGGTCGAGGACGAAATCCATCCCCTCAAGGACCTCCTCGTTCCACACCCCCGGCGAGACCTGAGCGGCGTATCCCGGGGTGATCGTGTGCGCCCACATGCGAACCACCTTGAGCCCGGCGTCGACCGCCTCGTTCATCACGCGGACGACGTGCTCGCGGCCGGGTAAGGGGAGGTGACGGAACGGGGGCGGCGCGTCGGAGGCGGCCTCGAGGACCTCCCACTGGTTCCAGCCCGCGAACACGAACCTTTCGCCGCCCAGCGTGAACTGGCCGCCGCTCGTCCGGACGAAGTCGTCGCGAGGGTTGCACGTCGTGGCGGTCGCCTGGTCCTCCAAGGGCTTATCGTAGTTCAGGGCGTTGTGCGCGCCGCCGTCGTCGAGAACGCGGAACCGGTCGGCGTCGTGGTCGAGCAGCACGCGGCCGATAGTATCCTCGCGTCCTCGGGGCGAGAGCGCTCGGTCCTCGCCGGCGGCGAGCGCGCGGCCGGACGCGAGCGACGCGATGAGCGCCGCCGACGCGAGCGCGAGCGTCCTTCGGGCGCGGCTCGTGGGCATGACGGGCGGCGAGCGCGTGCGTTGTGCGAGAGGAAAGGCGCGGGGTGGGCGGTGAGAGTCCGGGCGGGGCCGGAGCGTCCGAGGTTTGCCGAGGAAACACCCTCGGAAACTGAAGTAAATTCAAAGATCCGCTATGTCTATCCTATACGCGTCACCGCGACCTCCCTCGGCGTACGCCTCGTCCCACGCGTCGCCCCGATCCTCCCTCACGGCCGTCTCCTCCCCCTTCGCCATCTCCTCGAACGGCTGGAAACCCGAATCCCCGCCGTACACGTACATCACGTCGCCGTTCGCGTTGAAAGCCAGGCGAAGCTCCTCGGCTCGCTGCGCGACGAAGCGCGAGGGTTCCTCGGGGACGGCCGGGCTGCCCGCGAGCTGCCCGGGCAAAACACCCCGGGGGGTTCCTCCGCCTCCACCTCCGCCGCCCCCGAACTGCGTCGAGTACACGTCCAGGCCGTACTCCAGACCCAGCACCCCGCCGCGCCCCCGCCGTTCCTCCCACATCGCCCGCTGAGCCTTGGCGTTGACTTTTTGGTCGTGGGCGGCGAGTTCTCGGCGCGGGGTCACGCCCTCGCCGGTGACCGCCTCGCCGCGGTCGATGAGCAGCTGGGTCACCATCTCCCCGACGCGGGGATCCACGGCGTCGATGACCTCTGCCCTTCGCTTGGGTTCCATCGCGTGCACGATCCGGGCACACGGCTCGAGCGGGAGCATGTTCAGCGCGAGGATCCTCGCGCGCGTCGTCAGGTACGCCAAGTCTCCCGCGGCTTCCGACGGGGGCGCGTCGATCAGCGCGTTCACCCGCATCTCCGCGGTCCTCACCAGGGCGTGGCCTCGGCCTTGGACCCGTAAGCTCGGGGGCCCGCGGTCCTTGCGGATCCCCCCGTCGCGCGTCGTGGAAACAGCGGCTGATCGATCGTCGATTGACTCGGCGGCTGCTTCGTCGTGTTCGCCGATTCGAGTCGCCCCGTCGCTCCGTCGCGCGCGTTCCGTCAGCGCCCTGCGCGCGGTCATCGTCGCGATCTCCTCCAGAAGTTTCGGATCCCGGTCCTCGCGTTGACGCGCGGGCCTGTGCCTGTGCTCCTCGTCCTCGTCCCAGAACCACGTCACCTTCTGGCCCGCTCGCCACACCTGCGCCGCCTCGTGAGCCTTCATCTCGTCCAGGCGGAGGTTCGGGACCCGCTCCACGCACCGCGCGCACGCCTTGGCGTAGGGCCTCAGCTTCTTGTATATCTCCATCGCGGGCTTGAAGGTATCGGGGAAATCGTCGAGAAACTTCTGGAAGTCCCTTGGCGTGATTTCTTTGGGGTACTCGACGCGAAGCGCGGCGGTGGCCTCTCGCATTTTTTTGCGAACGTTTGCCATGCGGCTCCGCCTGGCGAGCTCCTCCCTCGTCTCCTTGACCTTCCGCGGGTCCCGGACCTCCGCCTCCCTCGCGGCGTCCTCCGCCCACTGTTGCACCTCCTCTGCGCCGTCGCTGCGGTTAAACTTGCCCAGCTTGTCCCAGTTCTGGTCCCTGCCGAGGTACATCTTGGCGCGGTAGTCGCGCACGACTCGCCTGTGATTGTTTAGCGCCGCCTCGATATCCGGCGATATGTACCTATCCTTGTAGTCGGTCTTGGCCTTGATCTCCGCCGCCTTGTCGTTCGCGCGGCACTCTCTGTACCGGACGTAGCGCCACACCGTCGCGAGCAGCTCCTCCCTCGGGAGCTTGCCCCGGTTGTCCAGGTCCAGGAGCTTGAAGCAGAAGGAGCCAAAGTCGGTGGCGCCGCTGTTTTTCTCCTTTGTGCTCAGCGTTCCCACGCCGACGACAAACTCCTGAAACTCCATCGTCCCGTTGCCGTCCGCGTCTAGCAGCGCGATGAACCTCTGCGCCCACTCGCTCCGCACGTCGATCTGGAAGATGTGAATGAACTCCGTGATGCTGACCGATGTTTCAGACACTGGCGCGCCGAAAGTGGCGGTGAACAGAAACTTTTTCACCGCTCTGTACACCTTGCCAATGGCGGCTCCCACGTCCTCCCAAGACCAGTCCAGCTTGATTCGCTTCCACCACGGCTTCTTCTTCTTCTTTTTAACCCGCCCCCACTCGTCCAGCTCCTCCTCTTCCACCTCCTCCTCCTCTATGTCCACCTCCTCAAACATCGACTTGATGTGTCGGAGGTTTGCCGATCGCTTGATCTCGTCGTCGAGCGTGGGGACCCGCTCCGCGCGCTTCGCCTCCTCCCTCAGCTGCCAGCGCCTGAGGTAGTAGAACAGCACGGAACACACGGTGAAGACGAACGCGAAGATTGTCAGCGGGTCGTACAGGTCGATGAAACCCAGCAGTAACGGGTCCGGACCGGGGGGAGCCGGCGCCGTGTGATTGCACGGGACCAGGATCTGCCACTGGCGCATCGCGGGCGCGGGCGGGTAGGAGAGTTTCAACGTGAGATCGGGCGGGAGCGGCGGCGGCGGCGGCGGGCTCGGGGCGGAGTACGGCGGCGGCGGCGGCGAGGGCATCGCGGGCGGCGGGGATGGCTTTGGGGAGCGCCAACCACCGGGGGGAGCCGGGGGCGGGGGCTCGGTCCAGTTCACCGGGGGCGTCGTAGTGTTCTTCCAGCACCACTGCGCAGTCGAGAGGGGACGGGGGTCAGTGTCCGAGTCCGCAGAGACATGTATAAATATAAGACTTAGAGGGGAATGCACTCACGACGTAGCCGTCAGCGAAGTCCGTCGTGTTGGTGTTGTTCGCCACCGTCGGGGGGGGCGGATACAACCCATTGGGAGGAGTGCCGGTGGAGTTCGTCTTGGTGACGTTCGTGGCGTTGGCCATCCTTGGCGGGATCCCTCTCGCGTATCGAGATCGGCGGCGCGTGCACTTTATTCACGTCTCGACGATCACGAAGCTCCGTGCGTCATGTCCCCAAGTTTCTCTTCACCGGGCCTCCAGCGCCGGGAGGGTCTGCCTCTTCGCTGGACTCCGGAAATTGCATGGGAAGAAAACGGCTCTCAACACCATCGCGATCGGCCTCAAAAAACGATTCGGACTGTGGCTGATTTCCAACAAGAACCAAACAGTGAAGCCCCGAAACGTTAATTGGGTGGTATTTGATGTATTTCTCGCGCACGGACACGAAATAATAAGAAAGAGCGAGATTTGATGAAAAAGACGGCTATCACTTTTTCGTCCTATACCCCGACCCAACCCAAGCCGGCGTCCTCGGCCAAGACACTCCAACACCTCCGAAACGAGCAAACGCTTACTCGTCAGAGATGACACCCTTCTCCGACACGTAGAACCCGTCGAGGAACTTACGGATATCCTTCTTCTTGACGAGGCAGCTCATGTGGATGAGCGCGGCGGACTTGGAGACGTTGTCGATGTCGTTGCCCTCGAGGACGAGGCCATCCTTGACAGCTTCGTCCCTCTTGATCTTGACACCCTCAGCCATGACGCAGGTGCGGGTGCGCTTCTCGCCAAGGAAGTTGCGGATCTCGATTTTCTCGCCCTTGCTGCCGATGTTGAGGTTCACGGGGAAGTGCGCATACACCGCGCGCATCTTGTACCTGAAACCCTTGGTGACACCGTCGAAGCAGTTGGACATGTGGGAGCACAGGGTGCGGAGGGAGGAGAGGCGCTTCCTGGTGGAGAAGAACATGGTGCACACGATCTGGTTGTTCTCCTTGTCGTAGACCATGTCGACGTGGGGAACGTGGGTGAAGTCCCTAGTCAGGGTGCCGCGGGGGCCCTTCACCGTGATCTTGCGAGCCTTGAGGCTCACCTCGACGCCCTCAGGGACGGCGAGGACGCGCTGCGACTTAAGAAGCTTCATTCTCGCTAAAGGTAGCTGTAGCCTGGAGATTGATAAAGAAAGAGGGAGGGGGTGAACGGTGAGCGACTGTGCGTCGGGCGTGCGGGCGAGTGCGGGGCGCGCGCGCCCCCGAGATTTTTTCCCAGTTGAAAAACAGGCCAAAGCCCTAAAATGACAGCCGAGACGCGGAGTTGATGGCGCCGAAGCGGGCGACGAGGGGGTCGAAGGAGGGCGATGACGCGCGATTACTCGACGCATGACACACGTGAGTCACCTCGGGTCGCCCCGCGCGCGCTCCGTTCACGTCGCATCGCTCACGTCGCGCCCCACTCCGACCGCTCGCCGTCCCATCGGGAATCTCCCAACCCTAAGAGAAAAACCGGCGGGGTCCCGGGACCGGCAAGTCGCCGTCCGCAGCGCGCGGCGGCGCTCGCGCGACGTCGCGCTCGGACTCGGTTCATCTCCGGCACGTCCGGGAGGAAGCGGATGGGATCACACACCTGAGGCTGCAACACCGCGCAACTGAAAGAGACCTCGATTGCCGCGGTCTCGCCGGCTAAAAGAGAAGAGCTGCGAGGAGAGGGCTCGTGTTCTGTCCGTCCTCTTCTTTGACGATTAACCGACCGTAACGTAACTGTTCTCGCGTGCGTTTTGAAATGTCAATTGTAACGACAAACCCGATCGCGACTTCGAACCGATAAGCCGTCGGGTGGACCTCGCATGGTTTCTCGGATTTCAAGCTCGTTCCGACGCGCCTGACCGGTCTTACCGGAGCCCCGCCGGGAGAGGCCAAAAACAGAATCCATCGCGCGTGGCCCAGCGACTGCCGAGATGGCCGACGAGGAAGGCCCCTGCGAGTGGGAAGGCGAGCTCGACGATGGTTTCCCCACCGGACAGGTGAGTTTCTTTGCACGATCCACCGTCCACGCCGATCACGCGCGCGAACCGCGGCGCGCCCCTTCGTCGTGCACGAACGAAGCTTGAGGAACGAATGATCCCAATTCTGACGCGAACCATGTCCCCCCCCCGCCCTTCGCCGCAGGGAACGATGAAGTATCCCAACGGAGACACGTACGAGGGCCAGTACGCGAAGCTCGAGGTGGACGACCCCGCCGCGGTCGCCGCGTACGAGGCCGAGAAGGCCGAGAAAGAGGCCGCCGCCGCCGAGGCGGAGCCCCCGGCGGAGGGCGACGACCCTGCTCCCGCGCCCGAACCGGAGGCGCCCCCCGAGTTTCCCAAGATCACAACCTCCCTCAGACACGGGACCGGGAAGTACACCTTCGCATCCGGTGTCGTCTACGAGGGCGATTACGTCGAGGGAAAGAAGCAGGGCGCCGGCGTCATGACGTTCCCCGACGGCGGCAAGTACGAGGGCGCGTTTGACAAGGATTGCATGGCCGGCGAGGGAGTCTTCAACTACCCTTCGGGCGACGTGTACAGCGGCGCCTTCGCCGGGAACAAGAAGAGCGGCGTGGGCAGCTACATGTTCAAGGCGTCGCAGTCGCAGTTCATCGGCGAGTGGGAGGATGGCGAGTTTAAGCGCGGCGAGTGGGTCCTGAGCGACGGCACAAGCTGGAAGGGCGAGTTCGAAGGGGGCAAGCCCGTCGGCGAGGGTGTCCAGACTTTCGGCAGGACGGGGAACCAGCAGCCGGCGACGTACGAGTACGCCGACGACGGCACGATGACCGCGCTCAAGTTCTCCGGCACTATCAGGGCCGGCGCGTGACAAGTCTGGCGAGCTAGCTAGCGAAGACGTTCACCGCCGTGCATGCATTGAGCGACGTTAATTACCACCTACTAACACGAGCCCTATACACGAAACGGTCGACCTAAACCGAGCCGCTCTCGAGGATGTCGGACAGCCTCTCGAGGGAGTAATCCTTCGCCCTCAGCGCCGAGTCCAGCGCCGGCAGTAAGTGCTTCACGTTCACCCCCTTGAACCTGTGCCAGTCCACGAAAAAGTCCTTTGCGACTCCTATGAGGTAGTCGAGCTCCCTCGGCTGCTCCTTCAGCCGCGACTTGATCGCCGCCTCGTCCCGCAGCATCTCCTTCTGATCGTCGTCGAAGAACTCGTCCGTCTCCTCCTGCTGCTTGATCTCCTTGAGGGCCTCCACGATCCGCGCCCGGGTGGTGAGCTCCCGGTTGTCGTGAAGCTTCGGGTGGAGCAGCTGGGCAAAGTGCGCTGGGGTCCCGTCGGCGAGGTCAAAGTTGAACCGAACCCGCAGCTTCAGGTTCGTCGCCTCCCTGCCGATGAACTCCTTCAACAGCGCCAGCGGGGTGACGCTGTCGGACCAGAACGTCGCGTCCCCTTCCTGCGCGCTGACGCGGAGCAGGGTGCCCATCAGCGCCGACTCGAAGTCGTACACGATCTCGCCCCCCGGGGGCGGAGCGTCGACCCGGTTCGGAATCTCGGGTAGGCACCGACCGATCCACGCGTGCACGTCGTCGAACGCGAAGTTCCCGCTGATCCTCATGGCGTTCATGGGCCTCGCCGCGAGCGCCTCGTCGCTGTGCCTGTTCACCGAACGCCTGTGCAGACAGAGCGACTTGATCTCGTGCGTCTTCTCCGCGCACGTCTTGGGCTGCGTCGAAGGGACGATGAACGCCCTCACCGTCCCGGCGCGTCCCTCTATGACCCTCAGCCTGATCTCCGCCCTGGTCTTGCCCTCCTGCATGCGGTACGTCGCCAGCGCCGCCGTCCCGGACGAAACGTCCGGCTCGCTCCTCGCGCACATCGCCTCGTCGTTCTCCACGTCCAGCAGGTCCAGCGGAACCGTGCTCGCGACGGAGACGCTAAACATCGGGTAAGGGGCCTCGAGGGTCAGGCGGTAGCACGCGGTGGTCGGGTCGAGCTGGAACTTGTCCAGCACACGCTGCGCGCCACCGGCGGCCACGAGGTTCTCCGCCTTGTTGCCGTAGAGCGCCCTCGCCTGCTTGACGTCCGCCTTGAGCGACTCGATCTCGGAGCGAAGTTGGTCGGCTCGCCTATTCGCGAGATCGTCCGCCATTTTCATCTGGTGCTCGGTGGGTTGCTCACCCATCGCGAAGCCGTCGATGGTCCTGTCGTCCGCGCCGGGCCTGAACGCGATCACCTTGCCGCTGAACGTGTGGACCAAGATCTCGTGGAACCCCGTGGTCACCTTCCCGCTGGCGAGCGTCTGTATCGATTCCCCGAGGTTCTTCTCGAACACGCGCCTCGGTTCGCCGTTTTCGTCTAGGGTGTACACCTCCAACGAGCCGTCGTCGCGCCCCACCACCACGTCGTTGACGCCGTCGCCGGTCAGGTCGCAATCCCCGTGCAACGCGCTCACCCCGGCGCGCGAAAAACCCCCCGTCGAGGAAGACGACGGGTCGATGACCCACCCCCGCCGCGCCTTCTCGCCGTCGAGGAAGAGCTGCCCGACGACGCCCTGCTCCGTGCCGTACAGCACCTCCCGCGCCTTGGCCCGCTTATCCGCCGGCTGCCCCGGGTTAGCCTCCGCCTCTTTCGCTCGCCGCGCGTCGTTCGCGGCGCAGTGCTCCACGACGGTGCACGCGCCGGGGGTCGCCACCTCGTAGTAGAGCTCGCCGCCCTGGAGGACCCGAACGAATCGATCCGCGCACGCCAAGATTGGGTTCTTCTCGTCGGGGATGATGACGGGCGCGACGGCCATGTCGTTGACCTTGTCGTTGGCGGCGTAGTAGTAGGCATCCTCGCAGTTGACGTACTGGTTGATGACGTACTCGCCCGCGGCCCATATGGTGACGTTGTCGACGTGCAGTTTGGCGATGGGTTCGGTGAGATTGGTGGTAAACTTGAAGAACTCCTTTCCCTTCTTGTTCACCCCCTTGACGACGTTGCCGCAGCTGGCGAAGAGCTTGTCCGTCTGCGTCCGCGCCTGCCCGAGCACTAACGATGATACCGGCGTTGGACCCGGGTTGGTCTTGAAGACGGAGACGCGCTCGTCGTTCTTCATGCCGATCGTCTGGATCACGCCGTCGCCGTCGCCCAGCGCGAGCTTCTGCTGGCGCTTACCCTTGGTGAGGGGAAAGACGGTCATGGTGCCGCGCTCCGCCTGGGAGGTCTGCGTGATGTCCGTGCGCGAGAAGGAGAGACTCATGGCGGCGACGAAAAGATCTCACCCCGCCAACCCCACGGCCTGCGCCCCTTCGTCCTGCACCATGAAGAAACCGGCGTTTGAACTCTTTCTCGACAGCAAGCGAAGTGGTCCAAAAGTCAACGGAAGGAAGGAAGGGCGGGCAGACGGCCTGCTGCGCGAGGTGAGGCGAGCGTGCACCCGGTGAGCTCCGTGAGGATGAGCGGCCGCGTGAGGAGGTCATGGGGCGCGCCTCCAGACCTCCGCGCCAGGCTGGGCTTGCGCGTGCCAAGACTCAGCGACGACGCGTCCACAGCGAATCGCGGCAAAATCACCACGCAGGCTGAGTACGAGGCCATGGAGCGGGGGTTCTGCACCAGCTGGAACGGCGCTAACGCCGGGATCAAGTCCGTTCGGGCGCCTACGAGGGGTAAGGGAGATACCAAGGACCGGTGCGCGTGGACCACGCCGCACGTGCTGGACGAGCGGGGCCAGGCCGTGCGCATGAGCCTGGAAGACCCTTGGGACGTCGAGGAGAAGCGCGAGGAGGATGGCTCGGCGGAGCGGGAGGCGGAGGTGCGGGAGGAGAGGGTGGTGGTGAGCGACGACGACATGGACGACGCGTCCGTGGAGTACAGCGAGGACGAGCGCGAGGACGAGCGAGACGTCAGCTTCTCCAGGGACCACGACGGGGCCCCGAGGTACTCGCGGATGGTGACGTTTGCGTAGTGGTTAAAAATAGACGATAACATCGGCGGCGGCAGAAAGAATCGGATAGTCGTACACGGCTCGCGCTCGCCCCTCGAGCGCATCACCCGGGATTCCTCCGGGCGAAGATTCACTTCCGGGCGAAGATTCCCTGGTACAGATACACGCCGAAGATGCTGAAGCTCACGGCGAGCGCGCCGACGTAGTTGTATATCCCGCCGGAGGCATCCGCGAGCACGGCGGCATCCGGGCTGAGCGCTTGCGCCGCGCCGAACGTGTAAACGGTCATCGCGTCGATCCCCGCGACGGCCGCCGCGACGGCGAGGTTCAGCTTCTTGAACGTGCCCCCGCCCAGACGACCCCGGCGGCACGCGTCCAGCAGCACGAACTGCGCGGGCGCGAGCATGAACACCGCCCCGAGACCAAACGCCCTCTGGACGATCTGCGAACTCGGCGTGAACTCGTTGACGATGGCCAGCGGCGAGAGCGGCGAGAAGGCGAACGCGCCTCCGACGACGATGGACGCCCAGAATGAGAGCTTGTAGTAGTACTCCAGGTACCCGCCCTTCTCCGACGTGTCTCCGAGGTTCGACACCAGCGACAGATCCGCCGAGGCTCGCTCCTTCGCCCCCGCGATCCCGCCGCCGTACTTAGTAATCGCCGACGCCGACGCCGCCATCGCGGGCGCGAACGCGAGCGTCGTCCCGACGAGCGCGGCGATGGACGGCGACGGGGTCAAGGACGGGTCGAGGGCGCCCGCGGCGACCGCGAGCGCCACGCCCGAGGTGGAGCTCCCCGCGTAGAGCACGAGCGCGAGGGCGAGTCGCTGGTACGTGGCGGAGTCCAGCCGCGCGTTTTCCGCGGCGTCGGCGAGGACGTACAGTGCGCACAGCGCGATGAGTGCGAAGCAGTCGGTGCCGACGACGTTGCTGAAGTGCTGGACGTCGGAGATGCGCGCGAAGGCGGAGGGATCGGCCCAGCCGCCCGAGTGCGTCACGTTGAACGCCTGCTCGACGGCGTCGGGGGCGACGAGCGTGGGCAGGGTCGGGACCGCCAGGATCGCGCCCGCCGCCTTGAACGCGGCGGCGTCCGCGTCGGTGCCCGCGGGGGGTGCCTTCGGGGGTTTCGTCTTGGCGGCGGGCGCGATCTTCGAGAGGAGCGCGACGGGGGTCGCGATGCGTCGGCGTCTCGACGAACCCGTCGTCGACGTCATCACGCGATGGGGTCGGAACGCGCGGGTCGACCGGGTCAAGGAGAGCGCCGCGGTCGACGAGGACGCCTCGGCGCCGCGGAGAACGCGGGCGACGTGTGGGCGGGTGGTCATTCGCGACCTTCGAGTCTTTCCCGTCCGCGCGCGCGCTTGGAGATGCGCTCGCTACTCATAGACGATCGGGATAAACTTTTTGGTCTCGGCACTCTCTCTCGTCACGGGACGTCGTCATAAAATTGCATTGTGGGCCGCGCGAGCGGGATGCCCACCGTCCTTCGTGCGGTGGGATGAACCTCGCGCGGGGCCGCGAGCTAGGCACTGAGGTGTACGAGGGCCACGACTGGGCAGACAAACCCGCGCGCGCGTTCCACCACGGGAAAGACGGGGTCGACGCAGAGGCGGTCCATGCGGACGATGACGACGGCGACGACGGCATCGCCGACGAGCGCGCGGCGACGCAGGGCTTCACGTCGTCGTCGACCCATCCGGACCTCGCGCCGGTGGTATCATCGTCGTCCGCCGCCGCCGCCGCCGCCGCCGCGCGCCTCCACGCGTTCAGCGCACCCCTCGGCCGAATCGCGCGTCTCGACGTCGCCAACTGGATGTCGCAGCTCGTTTCAGTAATCGCCGACACGCCCCTGCACAGGCTGCGTTTACCCGGCACGCACGACAGCGGCGCGTACCACCTCTCGCGCACGCGCATGGGCGACCTTCCCGCGTGGCTCCGCGCCGTCGACGCCGCCACCCGCGGCGTCGTCACCGCGCCGCTGACCCCGTTCATCGCGGGTTGGGGCGAGGCGCAGTCGACGGCCATCGACGGCCAGCTGGCGCTCGGCGCTCGGTACCTGGACCTCAGGGTCGTTCGCGAGGCGAACGGCGGGTACTACGCCGTGCACGGCATGGCGGGCGATTCTTTCGAAAACGTCCTCGCGCAGGTGGCGTCGTTCCTGGACGCGCATCCCGGCGAGGTCGTCGTGTGCGACTTTAACCATCTCCACCGATTCAACCGCGACGAGCACCACCTCCAGTTTCTCGACCTCATCGAGCGGACGTTGGGCGCGCACGTCGTGCCCCCCGCGCTCCGACGCGCGTCCACCGACGGCGACGGCACCGTCACCGTTCGCGACTGCCTCGTCGCCAATCGCAGGTGCGTGTGCCTGTACGACGGGTTCGACGTCTCGCCCGCGGTGGCTCGCGCCGTCGCGGAAGCCGGTTGCTGGGAACGGAGGCGAAGCGACATATGGAGTCCGTGGCCGAGGGCGGGGTCGCGGCGGCAGCTCGCGGAGCGCATGCGCGCGCTGGAGGACGCGGAGGGAGAGGGTTCTGGAGGAGGGCACGTTCGTAGGGAGGGGTTCTTCGTGCTGCAAGGGGTGGTGACGCCGGACGCGAAGAGGATCGCGAAGGCGGCGGTGCTGCCGGATTGGGGCCGGCCTCGGACGCTTCGCGATTTGGCGCGGAGGGTGACGCCGATGGTGTGCCGGATGGTGACCGGGGGTTCGTTACGGGCGATGTGCATAGTGATGGTGGATCACATCGACGTGGCGGACGTGGAGGGGTGGCTCCTGGGCGCGTACGGCGAGGGCGGTTAGCGGTACCTTCGAAGGTGGTCTACCTCGGGTAACACTTCATCATAGACGACTGGAAATTCAGCGTCCGACGGTGTCAACCCGTGTTTGTGCGCGTACTTTGGCTCCGGTGCCAAGATTACCCGCGGTACTCTCCTGGCCGCAAAAAAAGGTTGACGTCCGCGCCCGCCGCGATCAGCAACCGCACTACATCGGCGTGGCCGGCGTGGCCGGCGATAATCAACGCCGTCACACCCTGACCACCCGCCTTGTCGATCTCTACGCCCGCCGCGATGAGCGCCCGTATAACCGGCTCGTGGCCACATTGAGCGGCCATGTGTAACGGGGCCATGCCTTGCTCATTGGTCTTGTTTACGTCCGCGCCAGCCGCGATGAGCATCCCGACAACCGGCTCGTAACCTTTTTGAGCGGCGATGATGAGCGGCGTAAACCCGCCGGCAGCCGCCTTGTCGACGTCCGAGCCCGCCGCGATCAACTCACGCGTCGCATCCTCTGAGCCCTGTTGAGAGGCGAGGTGCACCCAACTGGCGCTGTTGGGTGCACAGACCGCGTCGATATCCCTCGCGAGGTCATTGATAAATGCCCGCACCGCAGACTCTAAGGAGCCGAAAGGACCCCAACGTCTTCTGCGGGCGTCGTTCATCGATATCTGTAAGTCGCGTACCGCTTCGAGATACTTGGGTCCGCAGATCTTCTTGTGCGCTTTCCAGTCACTGTGCTGACAAGCCCCGGAGCAGTAATACATGTTCAAGCCGTGTTTCGAGCACACGGAGCACTTCGTTTCAGCAGGGGACCCGCACCGCATGCACACCTTTCTAATCGGTAGTCCCATCTTTTCGGGTCCCGACGGCGAAGGTGCGCCGGCCCGTGACGCCGGGGCGGCGGCCCCCGAATCTCGAGCGGTGGTGTTTGTGGACATGACCGGAGAATGGATACGCGGTGCACCGCGTGCACGTCGTGTTTCGCGAGCCCAGGTCTGGCACCTTCTGACGAGATCTGACGGGGAAACGAACCGTCGTCGCTTCCGAGAAGTACAATCACTGCCGGTGCCGAATTTGGCAATCCCTCGGCGCGCGTCGGTCGCCCGGTGGAGGACGATGGCGGGACCGGGAAAGTACGGGGGTTTCGACCCACCGCCCGACGAAGCCGTCCCGGAGCCCGCGCCCGGCGTGGTGGACCTGGCGGACAGGAACCTCGCGGAGTTTCCGGCGGTGACCAAAGCGCTGCGCGCCGCGGTCGAGATCAACCTCGAGGGCAACGAGCTCGTCTCGGTCCCGACCGGCGCCCTCTCGCGGCTCACGCGGTTGGAGACCCTGCGCCTCACCGGGTGCGCGCTGACGCACCTCCCCGATGACCTCGGCAGGTGCGAGTCCATCGCGCGGCTCTTCGCCGGGGCGAACCGCATCACCGACGCGTCGCCCGCCTTTGAGCTCCCGTGCGCGGTGCACGTCGGACTCTCGCACAATCGCGTCGGCGCGCTGCCGCCGCCCGAGGTCACCGCGCGCGCCGAGGCTCTCGTGTCCCTGGATCTCACGCACAACGATCTATGCGTCGCGGACGACGCCCTCGCGTCGCTCGCGGCGATGCCGTCGCTCAGGGCGCTGTCGCTCGCGGGGAACCCGATGGCCATGGCGCCGGGCTTCTCGCGCGCCGTCGCCGACACGATGCCGGAGCTGCTGATGCTGGACGGCGTCAGGCTGGAGCGGCAGCCGCCGGGCCCGGGCCACCCCGAGGACGACGGCACAGCCGTGCCCGCGACGGTGACGATCAAGTTCAAGGTGACGAACGCGTCGTGCGAGCCGGATCCAGATCCGCCGATTGACGATCTCGGCACGAAAAAACCCGAGAAGGGATCCGGAGAGGAGGACGTCGGAGAGAAGGGGAGCCCGGACGGAGGTGAGGAAGACGGGGAGAAGGTCGAGGGTGACGGCGGGGAAGGAGGAGAAGGGGAGCCCGAGCCCGAGCCCGAGCCCGAGCCCGAGCCCGAGCCCGAGCCCGAGCCCGAGGCGGCGGATGGCTCGGAGTTTTTCGTGCGGTTCTCCGTCGCGCCCGCGTCCGGCGATGCCTCCGACGTCGCCGATGTCTTTGCGATCCCGAGAAGACGACGAACTCCGCCCGAGCCCGAGGGTGGTAAAAGCGGCGAGGGCGGCGGCGAGGGTGACGGCGAGGGCGACGGGGAGGGCGAGGGCGACGAGGGCGACGAGGGCGGCGAGGGCGGCGAGGGCGGCGAGGGCGGCGAGGGCGGCGCCGTCGCCGTCGAGGAGGACCCGGACGACCCGGACACCACCTTCTACGCCGACCTGCCCCTGACCGTCGCGACGCGGGACTTGTTGCACCGCGGGGTGACCTTCGAGATGTGCAAGGTGGAGATGGTCCCGAGGGTTGATGACTCGCCGCGGGAGCCGCGGGAGGACGTCGAGCCGGGGGCCGGGGTGGACGCCGACGACGGGGGCGAAGCGGAGGGTGCGGATGGTGCCGAGGGTGCCGAGGGTGCCGAGGGGCGATCCGATCTCGTCGAGCGCGTCACCGTCGTGGGCGTCGCCGTCGTCAGGCTCGGGTCGCTCCTCTCCGGCGCGAATGAGTGGAGCGGCGACGTCGAATTCGCGAGGATCGCGCCCATGTATCGGAGCGCCGCCGTCGGGGAGGTGCTCGTGGCGCTGGGCGGGGACGGGTCGGGCGCGGGGGAACGCGCGGGGCGGGCGACGGTGACGTGCGTGATGCACGCGACGAGGCCCGTCGTCGAAGGGGACGGCGGAGGTGAGGAGGGCGAGGAGACGGCGGCGGAGGAGTGAGAGGCTTCTCGCGTCTGTGACGATCGGATCAGTTGAAACGGCGCGATTTTCGCCCCTCGTCACCCCCCCACGGATCCCCCCAGGAGCCCCCCGACGGCGACGGCCTCCATCGCGATCGCCGCCCCTTCGGCCGTCCTCTGGGTTTTGGCGCGGCCGTCCTCTGGTTTTTGGTTTCGTTTGCTCCCCCCGGGTCCGTCGGGCGCGACGCCTTCCCCGAGCTCCATTCGGTCTCCGTTCGACGCCTCCTCGCCTTCTCTCCGCCTTCTCTCTTCGCGCTCGGCGACGAAGCGGCGGGCGTGAAACATCAGCGTCGGCCACGCGAACACCATGAAAAAGTACGGCGCGCCGCACAGGACCCAGTTCACCACGATCCCCTCCATCTCCCCCTCGGCGTTCTCCCTGTTGACCGTCACGCTGTGCCTGGAGGCCCAAAGCACGAACGTCTGCGCGCAGAGCCACCCGACGACCGCGGCGTTGATTCTCACGAGCGGCGGGAGGTTCGAGTCGCAGCGCAACAGCTCGTGCCTCGTCGCCATCCCCGTGTCGATGACGACCACCTCGAACATGAACGCGAAGGAGATGGCGGCGAGCGCGAAGAGGTTGAACGTCGTGTAGCCACACTCGCGCCTCATGTGCTCGACGCTTCCGTGGCCGCCGATGCACGCCATGGACTCCGTCAGCATGTACGCCTGGAGCCCCAGGACCGCAACGCCCCTCGCGATGGCCTCGGTGGCGAGGTGCGTCACGTTCCGCTCGCCGCTGAGGCGCGCGTGGTGATTCCGCATCGCCTCGCGCAGGTCGTTCAGGGCGGGGTACACGAGGGCGGAGGCGATGACGCCCGAGGAGACGATGAGCAGGGGGCCGATGGCCGGTATTGGGGCGGAGGGGACGAAGCACGTCAGTTTGCAGCACACGTCCACGACGAGGTGCGCCGCATCGAGAGTGACGACGGGAGCGGCGCCGAGGTAGGCCGGATCCGAGCCCTCCGCGGCCGCGGCGATGAGGAGGTGCATGCAGAACAGCACCATGTTCACGAACATGAGCGACTCCGACGTGGGGTGCGCGGTGATCGTGCCGTCCTCGCCGATGCGATCCGTCGGGAACAGACTGAGGACGTTGAGGATGAAGATGACAACGCCGATGAGGAGAAGGACGACGCGGAGCGCGACGAAGCGCGCGGGCGGCGAGGCGATCTTCGCGCGCCTCATTGTTATCATACCTTCGGGTGGCTGGTCACTTTAGTGCTCATAACAACCGAGTTTTTCCTCCTCTCAGTTTGAACGCGTTCTCAGTGCTCCGGGCGCGATGAAGCAGCGCGAACGGATCGGGCTCCTCCCGCCCGTCCGCACCAGCGATGTCCTCGTGTTCTCCTCCCGCCGCAAACCCTTCCGCAGGCGCGACGACGGCGTCGCCCGCTCGCCCCGCGTGCGCACCCCTTTTTTCAAGCGGATGGCGAGGCGGCTGAGGACGGCGCGGCTGATGGAACGCGCGGGGTTGCGGTTCGTCGCGGCGCCGCGGAGGCTGGAGGCTGCCTACGACGACGATCGCGCCGACGCGAAGGAGGGGCGCGCGGACGCGGTCGCGGAGCGGGATGAAAAGGAGGATGAAGAGGAGGAGCGCGAGGTGACGCACGACGAGGGCTCCGAGGACGACGACGTCGATCCATCCGCGTCGTCGTCGGACTCGGACGAGATTCAGATCACCGGGGAGATCGCCGCGACGCCCCCGCCGCGGGGCACCGCGCCGTCGCTCACTCCCGGCGCCGCCGTCGCGCTCGCCTCACGCGCGCTTCGCCTCACGCTCAAGCGCGAGCGCGGTCACGGCAACTGCATGTTCTGCGCCTTCTCGTCGGGGCTCAACTCGTGGCTCGAACGCGGCGGACGCGCGACGCCCGGCTGGCGGCACTACGTCCGGCCCATGTCCGAGCGCGAGGACGCCGCCGCGCTGCACGGCGCGGTCGCCGGTTCGAACCGCGGCGGGGTCGAATGGACCCACCTGCGCCGCGCGCTGGTCCGGGCCCTCGAGGACACCGTCGCGGATGCGCGAAAACGGGACAGGGACCGGGTCATGACGCAGCTGTGCGCGGGCGAGGAGGGCAGGGCGTGGCTGAGACGGGGAAAGTTCGCGAGGGCGTTGCCTTACGAGCGGTTCCGCGCGCACCTCGACGCCATGGCGCGGGACGCGGCGCCCCACTCGGGACGCGACACGTGGACAAGGTTCTGGGGTACCGACGTCGAGGTCACCGCGCTCGCCGCCGCGCTGGGCGTAGCCGCGGTCGTCGTCGAGTGCGCCGACGATCACGATCACGGGGGTGTTCACGGTCGATCGCCTTATTACCTCGCGGTGCCCGCGGACGTCGCGGAGGAGACGGCGGCGGCGGACGACGGCGGGTGGGATCCTAATTTAACGGTCGAGTACGACGGCGGTACTCATACCGGGGATGGAAGCGCCAAGCGCCGGCGGATGCGACCCGGGAGGTACATGCCGCACGGCGAGTGGGTCGGCGACGCGTTGGAGTTTGCGCCGACCAACCGGGGTGCGTCGCGCGTGCGACTGCGCGTCACGCGGGTGCGCGAGGGGTCGAAAAAGGCGGCGGCGGCGTGGAAGGGGGGCTGGCGCTCGGGCGGCGGGGCGGGCGGGAAGAGGCGTTACATCCCCGCGATCGTCGTCGTTCACGGGCCGGGTCACTTCGACTCGTTGCAGCCGCGCGACGGGACGACGCTGGTGTTGGAGCGAAGCGGGTGAGACTGACTCTTAGCGACGGTACGGTTATTAACGAGCCATTGTTTGATTCTTTTCGAGTGGGCCGAACGCTTTTGCGTGGGTCGGGATGGCGGGAAACTCTGCAGATCTCGTAGATCGGACCAAGATCCAGAGTGGACCCTTCGTCACGCTGACTCGACTGCCGGGAAATTTTCGCCCGTTGTGTCGAAAAGGGGCCTTCTCGTCGGGGTCCGGGCGCATTCCCCCACGCGCGAACGAAGCGACGCGGCGGATCTCGAGAGACGATGGGCGCGGGTATATCCGTAGTCACGCTGGAGCGTCGGGAGGACGGCGAGGTGCGCGCGCGTCCCCTTCCAGCCCCCGCGCCCTCCCTCCGTTATCCCGCACCAAATAATTCAACCCCCAAACTCGTTATCTCCCGGGCTTTTGTTGCACCGCCGAGGGGCACCGCGCGTGACCCTTCCCTGCCCTCCCGCTTCCCCATCCCGCGCGCGTTTGCAGATACACTCGTTCGGAGTCCAGCCGCTGACCCCGCGCGAGGGCGAGACCGGCTTCACCATCGTCCGCGCGCCCCGGGGCGCCTACCTCGCCGACACCGACGGAGGAGGGGCGTCGCCCGAGTTTCTGCGCGAGGTGTCCGCGGCGAGTCGAGGGGCGGGCGGGGAGACCGGCGTCGACGGAGGCGGTGACGCGTCCGCGCCTGCGGGCGACGCGTTGGCGATCGCACGCAGCGGGCCCTACGGCCGAGCCGCGGGGGTTCCCACCCGCGTCACCCGCTTCCTCGCGGTCAGCGCGGCGCCGCCCCGCGCGAGGGATGTCGAGCCGCCCGCCCCGCCCCGGCAGCCCCGGAACAGATTCCCGACGTTGACGAGGATGTACAACTACGTGAGGGGCCGGCGACCTCCGTCCTCCGCGACGTCGTCGACCGCCGCCGCCGCCGGTCCGCTCGCGCTCGCCGCCGCCGAGCGCGACGCGTCCAATCGCGCGGGGGACTCGGCCAGCCGGCCAACCGATGACGGAGTAGACGACGACGACGACGCAGAGGTTGGCGCGCGTCCACCCGCGGGTCTTCGCCGCCGCCGCGTCGCCGCCGCCGCCGCCGCTCGCGTTCCCCCGTCCGGTTCGGGCCCCTCCCAGGCGCGTTCGCCCAGCCACGCGCTCCGCGACGCGGTCGAGCGTGTGGCGCGCGAGCTCGGCATCAACCCTTCGAACCCTTTCGGCGCCGACGCTTCGGCTTCAAACTCGCCTTCAAACTCGGCTTCAAACTCGGCTTCAAACTCGGCTTCAAACTCGGATCGCTCGGCTTGGGACGACGTGGACGAAGCCGGCGCGCCGACGCCCGAGGCGCTTCGAGCCCGCGTCGCGTTCCTCGCCGAGACGATGACGTCGGTGCTCCGCGAGTTTGACGCCCGGTTACGGCAATCTCCGAGGATGCTCGGCGACGGCGGGAAGAGGCCGGCGACGCGGGAGGAGGTTGACGCGCTTCCTCTGCGCGCCGCGTGCGACGCCGATTGCGCCCGCTGCTCGGACGCGACGGCCGCCGCCTGCGATGGGGTCTCCGACCGACCCGACGCGCAGGGACCGCAGTGTTACGTGTGCCTCGGCGAGTACGAGCGCGGGGAGACGCTGCGGACGCTGCCGTGCGGCCACGCGTTTCACGCGGAGTGCGTGGATAGGTGGCTGCTGGAGATGCGGGGCGCGTGTCCGACGTGCAGGGCGCCCATCGGCGACCGACTTTCTAAGGGCGCCGCCAAGCCGCCCGTCGGTGAGACTTCTCCGATCGCGGCCCCGTCGCCGCGGCTGGCGCTGCCGAGCCCGGAGCCGCGCGGGTTCGCGGCGGTGCCGTCGGAGGCAAACCCGAGGGTGCTCCTCTTACCGGGCCCGGCGGTTGCGTCGCACTGATTCATCATTTCGTGGGTTTTCGAGGGTCACGGACGATTCTTTCAAGACGCGCGCGCCGCGTCTACGTTTGTAATGTTATTGACGATTCTTTTCTTCAGAAGTTTTGAGCGTCGATCATCACCGCTTGCGTCGCTTGGCGTGCACTGGCACGAACTGCCCCTCCGCGGCGGCGTGACCCTGTTCGCCGGCTTCGAACCTCGCCGCCGTCTTCTCCCGAATGGTTTCCACGTCATCGCTCTCCGCGGCGCGCTCGATCGTGAGCCTGCGCCCGTACAGGTGCGTGCCGGCGAGCGCCTCGAGCGCCGCCGACGCCTCGCGCTTGGTGGACAACTCGACAAACGCGAATCCCCGGTGCGAGCCGTCAAACTTCTTCGGCAGGCGGCACGATTTGAGCGTGCCGAAGGGGTTGAAAAGCTTCTGAATGTCGCGTTTCGTGGCCTCGAACGCCACGTTGCGAACTACGATCTTCGTCGCGCTCGTGCCCTTGGGAACCTTATCCTTATCCTTATCGTCGCCGCCGCCGCCGCCGCCGCCGCCGCCGCCGCGAGACGAAATCTCGAGCCTGAGCGCGCGGCCGTCGAGCTCCTTGCCCTGCATCGCGCGCTTCGCGGACCTCGCCGCGCCCGGGGAGTCAAACTCGACGAAACCGAACCCGCGGGACAGGTTCGCGCCGCCTGGACCCTTCTGCGTCGCCACCGTCGCCGCCAATACCCGACCGGAGGCGGCGGCGGCGGCGCGAAGAAAGTGAGCTCGAAGGCTCGCATCCGTCGTGTTGAACGATAGGCCCTTGACGAAGAGCCGCGTGGCCTCCGCGTCGCCCGCGGTGTCGTCGTCGTCGTCGTCGTCTGAATTCTTCGCCTTGGCGTTCACGATGGCGTCCCTCTCCCGCATCTTCTGAAGGCCCAAACCGCCGCCGTCGATCTTGGGCGTCCGAGCGGGGGCGCCGTTGACTGTTCCCACGGGCTGGTCGCCGGTGAAGATCCCCTCGGGCGCCCACTCGACGTAGATGGGCACGTGCCTGTACCGCTTGTACGCGAGGCCCTTGAACGCCTTCCTCGCGTCGCCGGGTTCCAGCCACTCGACGACGGCGATGGTCTTCGTGTCCGGCAACACCATCCGGGCAACCCCGCCGAACCGCTCGCACAGCCCGCGAAGCTCGGTAACCTCCGACTCAAACGGAAGGTTCTTCAAGAGTATCGCCACGTTGCTGCGCTTCACGCCCGGGAGGCCGCCCGTCTTGTTCGCGTTCGCCCCGCTCGAAGCCGCGGCGGCTTCCAAAACCCCCGGGTCCACCCCCGCGGCGGAGAGCTGGTCTTTGGTGTCGGCGATGACCTGCGCCTCGCCGAGCGCCATTCTAACCGCCACGTCATTCTCGCCGCTCTCGAGGAGGTCAGCCTTGCTGACCCCGTACTTGGCCGCGACGGCCGCCGCGACGGTGTCCTGGCGCATGAACAGGGAGTTCCAAGCCGCGCGGTTGGTGCCCGCGTCCCTCTTGAGCCGCTCCTCGCGACTCCGCTTGAAATTTCCGTCGACGCCGCCTTCGCCGTTGAAATTTTCACCGCCGTTTGCTCCGATCGCGTCGGCGGAGGGCGGGCGCCTCGCGGGCAGGAGGTGGATGAGTCGGCCCTGGAAGATGCTCCCGTCGAGCTCTTCCATCGCCTTCGACGCGTTCTCCGGCAGGGCGTACGTTATGTACGCGAGACCCTTGCTCCTCTTCGTGGCCTTATCGGCGAGGATGAACACCCCGGCGAGGTTGCCGTAAGGGGCGAAATGCGCGGCGACTTCCTCCTCGGTGGCGGTGAACGGGAGGTTGCGGACGAACAGGCGGCCGGTCTCGGCGACCGCCTCCATGTCCTCCGCGGTGACCTCCTCGACCTTCGGCTTGTCGTCCTTCTTCGGCTCGTCGGTCGCCTTGGGTTTCTTGTCGGGGGTGGACGCGTCAGCCTTCTCAGCCCCTTCCTCGCCGACCTCATCCTCGCCGACCTCGTCCTCGTCCTCGTCCTCGTCCTCCTCCTCCGAGGCGCCGGGATCGTCCTCCAGGTCGTCGATGCCCTCCATGTCACTGTCGAACTCGCTGTCCTCGTCCCCGTCCTCTCCGTCCTCGCCGTCCTTGCCGTCCTCGTCGTCCTCCGAGTCGCTAAAGTTCTTTGCCGATTTTCTCCGAAGGTAGTCGAGGTCGTCGAGCTCGTCGTCGTCGGCGTCGTCGTCGACCCTCTCGTCGGAGTCCGACTCGTCGCTCTCGCTGTCGTCGGACATCTCCCGCCCCGTCTTGCGCCGCTTCGTCTTCGTCTTCGTCTTTTTCGTCTTCTCATTCGTCTCGGTCCTTCGCTTTCCCGCGGCGCGCCGGCCTTCCTCGTCGTCGTCGGAGTCGCCGATCTCCTGGTACTCGTCGTCGTCGGAGTCGCCGCCGGCTGTGTCGTCATCGTCAAACTCCGGCGGCGCCTCGTCCTCGTCCGACGCGACGGCGTCCGCCGAACCTTTCCCACCGTAGTCCGTGGGGCCCGCGCCGAGCTCACCCCCCGCCGCGCGTTCCGCCTCCACGTCAGCCGCCTGGTTATCCCACATGCGCTGCTGCGAGCGCGGCGCCATGAGCCTCATGAACTCGGTCAGCTTCGGATCCGCGGCGATGGCGTCGTCGATCTCCTTCTCGAAGGCGTCCTTCTTCGCGCGCTTCATCTTCTTGAGCTCGCGCACGCCGATGAACCGCTCGGCGTCGGCCGCCTTGGCCTCCCGCGCCGCGCGCTCCTCCGGGGTCTCGTGCGTCCTGCGGTGCGCGGAAGATCCCTCCGAGTGCTTGCTCCACGGCCGCGGGAGCTGCGCGGACTTGACCGCCCTCGCGTACTCCACCTGCACCCTGCTCGTGTCTATGAAGGTGTTGTGGAAGTACTCCAGCGCCTTGACCGCGTCCGCGGTGGTCTTGTACCCGACGAAGGCCATCTGGCGCGACTTGCCGTCCCTGGAGATGGTTCGGAGGGGGAGGCGTCGGCGGCGGCGGCGGCGTCAGCGGGGGGGGGCGCGGTCGGGGGGCCGTCGGGGGTGGAACATCGCGGGGTTCGGGGCTACCGGACGCGTCACGTCGCTCGATGAGAGAGGGACGAACGATGAAATCGGGTCGTGCGGGACGGATGGGGCGTCGCGGCGCGCGGCGAGGCTCGAGGGCGGTGGACTCACCCGGTCTTGAGGATCTTGACATCGGTCACCTCGCCGCGCTCGGCGAAGTGCTCCCGAAGACGGTCTTCTTTGAGATGCTTGGGGATATTTTTGACGCATAAGCGACTCGAAGGTGGCGCGGGTTCCTGCTCCTCGCCGTAGTACGGGAGCGGCTCCTCGCGCCCGTTCGCGACCGCCGCAGCCATGGAGCCCGGGCGGCGGAGCAAAATGAGTGGGCACCGAACTCGTCTATCTCGTTTGCTCGTGACGCCTGGCCAAAAGTTCGTCCGGTAGCGCACAGGGCAAACGGTCTGGCTAGATTTTCTGCTCTGGTGCTGAGCTCAAAATTTACTTAATGCAACGTTGTGCTCACGCCAATGCCAATTGCATACTTTCAGTGCTATTTCGGACCTCTTGGGGTTTTTCCGACGGCACGTTTTTCGGTCCTTTTTCCTTGGACCGGCGCCGAGCACAACGCAGGGGCGCTCGGAGAAGTTCGGGATGGGTTGCGGCGCCTCTCAGCCCGCGAGCGAGAACGCAGAGCATCCGCGGCCTCGGGAGAAGCCCAGGGGCGAGGACATCGACGCGTCGTCGTCGTCCAAAGCATCGTCGTCCAAAGGGAAAGGGAGCGGAAGGCGATTGCCAATCAGCGAGGGTGGAGAGGCGCGCGACGTGATTGTGCTGTTCGGCCCTCCGGGCGCTGGGAAGGGGTCGCAGGCGCCGCACATCGTCGCCAAGCTGAACATCCCGCACATATCCGTGGGCGGAATCATGCGGGACGCGATCGAGGAGCGCACGCCCCTCGGGCTCGTGTGCAGGGAGGTGATGGAGGCGGACGGCTTGATCCCCGACGACGTCGTCGCCGGGCTCATCCGCGAGCGAATCGCGCGCAAGGATTGCGACCGCGGCTTCGTCATGGACGGCTTCCCGCGCACCGTCGAGCAGGCGCAAACCTTCGACGACGTCCTCGCGTACACCCACGAGCGGGTCACGCGGATCGTCGTCCTCGAGGCTCCCGACGACGTCCTCGAGCGAAGGGTCGCGGGCCGGTGGCAACACAAGACATCCGGCCGACTGTACCACGCCGCGACCGCCCCGCCGAGGTCTCTGCCGCCCGGCGCGACGCCCAGCGTCGCCAACATGCTGGACGACGAGACGGGCGAACCCCTCGTGCGACGCCTGGACGACCGGGAGGCGACGCTGCGGCGGAGGCTTCAGGGGTACAAGGCGCAGGTTTCGCCCGTGTTGACGCATTACGGGTCCGGTGACTCATTCTCCGCGGTGACTTCGGTGGACGCTAACCAGCGCCCGGAGCACGTGAGGGCGTGCGTGGCGGCCGCGTTGGAGGGGAGGGCGCAGCCGGCGTCGGTACCGTTCGAGATGGGGCACGTTCGAGGTGACTCGGTCGGCGTCGGAGCGGGAGTCGAAGGGGACGAGGCCGGAGTTGAAGGGGACGAGGAGCCCGGGGCGTCGGGTGACGCGGCGGACGATGATTCGACGCAGGTTGCGTTCCAGCCCCTGCCGGAGTCGCCGCTGCACCACTCGTCGATGGCCGGCGGCGGCGAGACCCCACCTCAGCCGGAGCCGATAGCCGCCGCGTGACGAGAGAAGGGGGAGAGGACTGTTCCATAGTCTACTGTTAATGGTTTAGTGAGTTGTCATGAAACCGGCCTGCCTGCCTGCCGGCTGGCCGGCTGATGAAGTCGAATCCTCGACATGATTTCGTCTCTTCACTTTCAGCCGCGCGAGGCCGCGCACGCTCGTCAGTCTCCCCCACCACCGCCGGCGCGTCCCCTCCGACAACGGAGCAGCGAACATGCCCTCCGTCGCCTCCTTCATGATGCCTGCTTCCAAGTGCGTGACCGCGTGCCCGGAGGACAAGTTGCGCTCCGTGGTCGACTCCCTGGTCAACGAGAAGATCGGCTGCGTCGTCGTCGTCGACACGCTCTCGGGAAAAGCCGTGGGCATCATAACGAAGCAGGACGTGAACAGGTACTTTCTATCCGAGGTGAGCGCCCGAAACGCACGCTCGCTTCCCCGGCCTTTCCCGTCCTCTTTTGACGTCTTATCGTGACCCGCCCTCGGAAAGCCACGACAAGACGCGCCCCGATACGACCCGACGACGGCACCCTCCCCAACGACTCCTCAAAATCCTCTCACCGTCCGAGGAAACTCCACTCCCCCTCCCCATCAAAAGTTCTCGGAAGAATTTTTTGATTTTATCTCCTTCCGCGCCACCCCGCCGCAGATCCCTCTGGACACGCCAGTCAGCGAGGTCATGAGCACCAACCTGCACCCGGCGAGGCCCGACATGCACAGGGACGACGCCGCGGAGCTGCTCCAGCGCGAGAAGATTCACCACGCGATCGTCGTTGGCGAAGACCAGAAGTTTGTCGGTAAGATCCAAAACTACAGATCAGATGACATTCCGCCGGTGTCGTTACCTATGCTCATATTATAGGGCTGTTCTCCTCGTGGGACATCGCTCGGGAGTGCGCGCTCGACGCGAAGGTGAGCAACGTAGTGAGCGTGCGATGGGAGACGCACTGACCCGGGCCCGTTCCGCCCCTCAGGCGTTCCCGTACAATCGAGAGCAGTTCCTGAGGTAAGAGAGGTGAGACTCTGTGTTCCTTCGCAGGCGTGGCCGTACAACAGGGAGACGGGGTGGACCAAGTTCGGGGCGAAGAGCGGTAACGGCAAGTAGAGAGTCGGGCGACGGGTCCCGGAAGCGACCGCCGCGTTGGTTCCGGCCGTGACTCCGGAGGCTCCTCCTTCGACTTCGCCGCAGCCGACGTCGCCGTGTACAACGCGACATCATCGTCTAAGCTCTGCATCATCGTCTAAGCTCTGCATCATCGTCTAAGCTCT
>Ga0181571_10000306_pt1 | contig 31138 bp, 34 predicted proteins | sample 101ome_17_FD_132440 | JGI IMG/M metagenome (GOLD analysis project Ga0181571, IMG submission 132440) | Coastal salt marsh microbial communities from the Groves Creek Marsh, Skidaway Island, Georgia - 101407AT metaG (megahit assembly) | ecosystem: Environmental > Aquatic > Marine > Intertidal... | reverse complement strand
GGGAAGCCGGTCGATTCATCTATTAGACCGGTCTCCACGACGCGCATTCCCAGCCCGATAGATAAGACGCATCAGGAGCGATTTGCGTTTCCGCGAATCGTCCGCCAATAGCTGTGGATGTGGCCCCAAAAAAGCAGAGAGAAGAACGGAGTATACTGGGCCCAACGCACCCACGGCTTTTCCAGCCATATTCCGCTCAGACTATAGTCAATGAGTACTTCATATGCAAGAAACACGAGGACTGATAGGGTTAACCAAGCAGCGCTGGGAAAAAAGGGCATAAAAGGCATAATCCACAGCAGATACCACGGGTGTAGCGTAGGGGAAAGGAGCACGTAGGCACCCAGAGACCAGTAGGCTGCGCGCAGCGGATCTTCCGCTGTGCGTGCAGCGTAGCCGATAGTCGTAATCATGAGGAGTGCGCAGCCCCACCGGGCGTATGCGGCAGCAGAGGGAGTCAATAGAGTCAATAGGCTGCGAAAGAGCGAGTAAAAGAAATCATTAAAATGCCAGTTGTTGAGATATGTGGAGAGTCCGGAGAAGATATTCATTTCAACGTTGAAGTAGGGCATGTAGCCCAGTGATATAACCACTATGAATACCAAGAACGGGGCGCGGCCAGATAGGTTGAATAGAGAGCGCAAGCGGTTCGACGGAGCTCTGTCTCCGTGCTGCCAGAAGAATGGCAACACGAATACGGGCACGAGTTTGGAGAGGGTTGCGGCGGCCAGCAGGGCATATGCAAGCACTTGTCGGTAGAGAACGAGTGCGCAAAGCGCTGCAAGGGTAAAGAACGAACCGAGGATATCTATATGTCCACTTCCCGCGACTTCAACTAAGGGTAGTGGATGCCAAGCGTAGATTAGGGTACGTCGAGGATCCATGCCGCGCAGGGCCAAAAAGCGGGCCAAGAGCAGACACAGGCCGACGTCAAACGCTATGAGCCCCATTTTGACTGTGTCCGGACTTTCGCCTATTGCTCCCATGAGGGCAAAGAATGTCTGGGCTAGGGGAGGGTATATCGTCGGTATTTGGCGATGGTTTATTGCGGTGTATATAGTGCTATCGCGTAAGCTTGCTAACGAGTCGTCTTCCGGCGCATAGCGGTAGGGGTTTATTCCGGCCAACTGAACTCGGCCGTCCCACACGTAGCGATAGATATCGTCGGAGAGGCTTACGGGACTGTTCCACATAGTGAGGCGGAAGAGCAGCCCGAAAAGAATTAGGGTGTACACTGAGCCACTCTTTTGGCGGAGCGTCCAGAACACGGCAACTCCATACAGGGTGCTGAGCCCTAAAAGCGCTAGCCAAAATGCGTGGATCTGTGTGCGTAGGTCGCCGAGCCAAACGACGTATACGAGGATTGACTCGACGCCGAGAGCCAGCAGCCACGGCACCGCTTTGCCCCATTTGTCAGCGCTCAATGCGGCGTCCGCCTGCGTATCTTTTGGTGAAGTACGGATTGTTGAGTGGCGTAATCGTGACGCCTTTACTCGAGCTTGCGTGCGCGAACTCTCCATCGCCCAAATAGACGCCGACGTGCGAGATACCCGCGCCGGCAAATGTGTCTTTAAAAAATACGAGATCGCCCGGACGCAGCTCTTGGCGGTTTGGTAGAAAACGCCCCAGTTGATACATCTGCTTGGATGTGCGCGGTAGCTCAATGCCGTAGGTTTCGCGGAAGGCAGCGCGAGTAAAGGCAGAGCAGTCCATGCCGCTTCGCGTAGTGCCGCCCCATTTATACGGTATGCCTATGTACTTGCCGACGATTCTGCGCAGGCGCTGATCGCCGCCTCGCTTACGCGTTTCCAATTCGCGCACGACGGATGTTTGCTGCGTCTTCGCCGTGGTATAGCGCGGAGCAGGACGCACGGAAAAGCAGCCCGAAAGGAGCAAGCTAACGGCGGATATGAGAAGTAGGTCGCGCACGGAATAGGTCAGGAATATGAAAAAAAGCCGCGACCCGTTTTGCGGCCTAGCTCACCGCGCGCCACCTTGTCGCGCAGCAGAGGACACGCCCTGTATTTGTCGTTTTTCAGATCGCGTTCAAGGGCGTCGAGAATGTCTAGTGTGATATCGAGACCGACGAAATCCGCCAGAGCGAGCGGTCCTAGCGGATGATCTGCGCCCAGGTGCATAGCGCGATCAATATCTCTGGCGCTGGCCACGCCTTCTGCCAACGCATATATGGCCTCGTTGATCATGGGGAAGAGTATGCGGTTAACGACGAATCCAGGGCTGTTGGAGACCGCTATAGGCGTCTTACCCAACCGTTGGGCTAGCGCACACACCGCGTTAAACGTAGCATCGCTCGTTGCTTTGCCGCGCGCGATTTCCACTAGTGGCATGCGCGGCGGCGGGTTGAAAAAGTGCATGCCGATAACGCGTTCGGCACGCTCGGTCGCCGCGGCGAGCTGGTCTATATCGAGCCCCGACGTGTTGCTGGCCAAAAGAGCATTGGTGGGAGCCGCTCGATCTAGCTCGGCAAATAGGCTTTTTTTCAGCTCGATTTTTTCCGGAACAGCCTCAATTATAAGCTCGGCGGTGCAGGCTTCTGCCAGCGATTCGACGGTCCGCAGTGCTCCGTGGGCCGCTTTGAGCTCTGCCTCTGATAGGTTGCCTCGTTGGGCCTGCGCATCGAGCCGTCGCCGTATATTGGCTGCGCTTTTTGCCAAGACGCTCGAGTCTCTATCGCACAGATTCACGGCGAAACCGCACTGTGCCAACAGTTGGGCAATACCGCTGCCCATCGCACCTGCACCCAATACCGCAATTGTCCTAAAATCCATGTCTCGTATAGAGTTGCCTTGTGAGGAGAAGACGAATTTTCCTAGTATAACGGAGCTGCTTCAGGTGGGCAAGGGAAAGGATGTTGCCCTGCTTGATAGGATGGGATAGGTGGCGTACTATATGCGACCCGCTGACTTGAAAGAGTGAGAGATACTATGGCTAAGTTGAGAAGTGAAGACTGGTTTGGTCGTTCGGACCAGAGTGGCTTCATTCACCGGAGCTGGATGAAGCGCGGCGTTCCAGATCACGAATTCGATGGTCGTCCCGTGATTGGTATATGCAATACGTGGTCGGAGCTAACGCCGTGTAATGCCCACTTCCGCGAGATTGCGGAGTCCGTGCGCATTGGCGTTTACGAGGCCGGTGGCTTTCCCGTGGAGTTTCCCGTCACCTCGCTAGGCGAGCCGATTATGCGTCCCACTACCATGCTTTTTCGCAACTTAGCCAGTATGGACGTGGAAGAGTCGCTGCGTGCCAACCCTCTGGACGGCGTCGTATTACTGACCGGCTGTGACAAGACGACCCCGGCTCTGCTAATGGGTGCGGCCAGCGTCGGCCTGCCGACGATTGTCGTGCCGGGTGGACCTATGCTCAACGGTAAATATCGAGGCACGGATATAGGGTCGGGCACGGATGTGTGGAAATTTACCGATGAGTTTCGCGCCGGAGAGATGAGCCGCGAGGAATATGAACAGGCAGAGTCGGGAATGACGCGGAGTGCCGGGCACTGCATGACGATGGGAACGGCTTCTACGATGGCCAGTATGGCCGAGTCGCTCGGTATGACCCTGCCCGGCGCAGCGGCCATACCGGCGCCCGATTCTCGCCGAAAAGTGCTGGCCCACATGTCGGGTCGGCGAATTGTTGAGATGGCCAAGGAGGGACTCGATCTGTATAAAATTCTCACTCGGGATGCTTTTGAGAATGCGATCAAGGTTAACGCTGCGATTGGTGGGTCCACAAACTTTATCGTCCATTTGCTGGCCATTGCCGGTCGCGTAGGAATCGATTTGAAGCTTGAAGATTTTGACGCGCTAGGTAGCCGCATGCCGCTGCTGGTTAATCTAATGCCCTCTGGCCAGTATCTAATGGAGGACTTCTACTATGCGGGCGGTTTGCCGGCGGTGATTCGCGAACTCAAAGACCACCTGCACTGGGATGCGCTAACGGTTAACGGCAAGCAGATTGGTGAAAACAACGCCGATGCGCCGTGCTACAACCGCGACGTCATCTTTCCGTTAGACGCGCCCCTGATAGAAGAGGCTGGTATTGCGGTGCTGCGCGGTAACCTGTGTCCCGGCGGTAGCATTATCAAGCCTTCGGCCGCCTCTGCAGAGCTGATGAAGGTGCGCGGTCGCGCCGTCGTTTTTGAAACGATTGAAGACTATCACGAGCGGGTAGACGATCCTGAGCTCGACGTAGATGAGACGTGCTTTATGGTGCTTAAAAACGTAGGTCCGGTTGGCTACCCGGGCATGGCGGAAGTCGGCAATATGGGATTGCCCAAGAAGATGTTAGAAAAGGGCGTGCGCGATATGGTGCGCATATCGGACGGACGCATGTCGGGCACGGCGTTTGGCACGGTTGTACTGCACGTAGCTCCCGAGGCCGCAGTGGGCGGCTGTTTGGCGCTGGTTCAGGAAGGCGATATGATTGAGCTCGACGTCCAAGCGCGTCGTTTGCATTTAGACGTGAGCGATGCAGAGTTGGAGCGTCGCCGCGCCGCTTGGAATGCGCCCCAGGCCCATGATACGCGAGGCTATGTTAGCCTGTATACAAGTCATGTACTTCAGGCAGATCAAGGCGTGGACTTCGATTTCTTAGTCGGCAAGTCGGGATCGGTTGTCAAACGGGAAGCACACTGATAAATCACGGGGAGAAGGTCCGGTGAAAGTAGCTAAAATAGAGCAGTTTTTTCCGCGCAATAGAATGCGGTTGGTCAAAATTACGACGGACAGTGGACTGATAGGATGGGGTGAGTCGACGCTCGAAGGGCGGCCGCGCAGCACCTGTGCCGCCGTTGATGAGATGGCCGATTATCTCGTGGGCAAAGATCCGCTGCGCATCGAGCATCACTGGCAGCACATCTATCGTTCCTCTTTTTTCCGCGGAGGTAGCGTGGTTATGTCGGCGCTGTCTGGCATTGACCAGGCGCTGTGGGATATTGCCGGCAAGCACTACGGCGTCCCCGTATACAAGCTGCTGGGTGGTGGAGCCGTGCGCGATCGCGTGCGCGTTTATGCACATTGGGGCATTGGCGGAGACAGCGACGAGGCGCTTCAGGCCGCGCGCGATCGCTTGGATCTCTTGTCAAAGCACGGCTACACGGCGTTTAAGACGGGGCCCGGAGGAACGTGGCGTGCCCATGAACCGCCGTCGCGGATCGACGCGTTTGTAAAGCGCGCGTATCTAATGCGCGAATGGGTTGGTGACGACGTCGAACTGTGCTTTGACTTTCACGGCAAAATGACGCCGGGCTTAGCCGTCGAGATCTGCCAAGAACTCAGGGGCATGCGTCCCATGTTTGTGGAGGAGCCCGTTCCGCAAGAAAATGTGGATGCGTTGAAACTCGTTTCGGACAAGGTCTCATTTCCCATTGCCACGGGGGAGCGCCTGCTGTCTCGCTGGGAGTTCCGCGACGTGCTCGAGAAGGGCGCCGTCTCGTATATACAGCCAGACGGTTCGCACGCGGGCGGAATCAGCGAACTAAAGCGCATCGCGAATATGGCCGAGACGTACTACGTGCACATCATGCCGCACTGCGCAATTGGGCCCGTGGCGCTGGCTGCCTGTATGCACGTCGATATGGTCGTCCCGAATTTCCTCATACAGGAGCAAATTGGTCCGACGCATCTGTTTGATGTGCTCAGTGCGGCCTGGGAAGTAGAAGACGGCCACATTGTCGTGCCGGACAAGCCCGGTCTAGGATTTGAGGTGGATGAGCGCGAGGTTGCCGTACAAGCCCAATACGAGGAAGAGCTAGGAGGGGAACACTACTACGAGAACGACGGTAGCGTCGCCGACTGGTAGAGCGTGCATCGCACCGAGTTTGAGTCTCTGGTCGAAAGGGCACTGGAGCAGATTCCCGTGCCCTTTCGCCAAGCTATGCAAAACGTAGTCGTTCTCGTTGAGGAATGGCCTGATCCGGAGATTGTTGAGGAGATTACGGGCAATCGGGACGAACTTATTTACGGCCTCTTTAGCGGCACGCCGCTGTCTGATCAACATATTGAAGACAGTGGGAATCTACCCTCCGTAATCGAGATTTATAAAGGCCCCTTGGTAGAAGATTTTCCAGACCGGGACGAATTGGTAGCTGAGATAGAAATAACCCTCGTGCATGAAATAGCCCACTTTATGGGACTCGACGAAGAGGCCGTACGCGCATACGGATATGACTAGCGGCGGGTGGTCCTGCTCGATCTCGGACAATAGTGTTGCACTTCTCCACTTCCGACGCCCGGGCCGAACGTCTTATCCGCGCATAAAAAGCGTATGAGTAAACCGCATCTCTTAGTATACTTGTGGTCGCTTATCCCCAATTTGTGAAAAAGGAGTACGCGTTCATGATACTATTCTCATTTACCCTTTTTACCGGCATAATTGCAGTAGCGACCTACCTGCTGACGCGCGGCGACGACCACGGCAGTTCGGATGGATATTTCCTAGCGGGACGTCGTTTGACCGGTCCAATCATAGCTGGATCGCTTCTGCTAACAAACCTTTCTACCGAACAGATGGTCGGTCTAAACGGTGCGGCGTTTAACGACGGTTTTAGCGTTATGGCTTGGGAGGTGCTGGCCGTGGTTGCTCTCGTAGCTTCGGCGCTATTTTTTCTGCCGCGCTTCCTCAAGAGTGGAATTGCCACCGTGCCGCAGTTTCTCGAAGCGCGGTTTGACGCAGGTACGCGCACGATCACCACGTTTATATTTCTCGTGGCCTATGCCGCCATCTTATTGCCCATCGTTTTGTATACCGGTGCTCGCGGTCTCAACGGCATGTTGGATATGTCTGCTCTGACGGGCATTCAATCCGAGCAGAATATCATTGCTTTTACCGTGTGGCTCGTGGGATTGATCGGCACGACATACGCTATTTTTGGCGGGTTGCGCACGGTTGCGGTATCGGATACGCTCAACGGCTTAGGGCTGCTAACGGGCGGCCTTCTGATCGCCTATTTTGGCCTGCAGGCCGTGGGGGCAGGCGAGGGCGTATTTGCTGGCTTAGCGAAGCTACAGGCGGCAAATCCAGAGCGCTTTAACTCCATTGGTGGGGCCGACCAGTCCGTGCCTTTTTCTACGCTCTTTACCGGCGTCACGCTCTTGGGGCTGTTCTATTGGACGACCAACCAGCAGATCATTCAGCGCACCTTTGGTGCGCGCAACCTGAGCGAAGGTCAAAAGGGCGTTTTGCTCTGCGGAGCGTTGAAACTCCTCGGGCCGCTCTATCTGGTTTTGCCGGGTATGATGGCCTTCTATCTCTATAGTGGAGATGCGTCTATTAAGGCGGATATGGCCTACGGGCAGCTTGTGCGCGACGTGCTGCCCGGACCGCTGACGGGCTTTTTTGCCGCCGTTATGGTGGGCGCCATCTTGAGCTCTTATAACTCCGCGCTCAACAGCACGACGACGCTGTTTAGCCTCGGTATATACAAGACGATGATCAATCCCAATGCCAGTGAGGTACAGGTGGTCAAGTCGGGTAAGATATTTGGCTGGATTATCGCGCTAATCTCAATGAGCGTAGCCCCTTTACTCATCGGCCAAGATAGCATATTCGGCTATCTGCAGAAGATGAACGGTCTCTACTTTATCCCCATTTTTTCGGTTGTTGTCGTTGGCATGATCTTTCGCCGCGTGCCTGCTGTAGCCGCTAAGATCGCGTTGGTAGTCGGATTTGTTACCATTGCCCTAGGCTATTTTGTGCCCGCCTTAGCCGAGGTCGTCAGCCGCTTGCACGAGTTCCACTTTTTGGGCCTAGTATTTGCCGCACTGATTGCCCTGATGCTGATTGTCGGCGCGGTTCGTCCGCGCGAAGAGGCGTGGGAGCAGTCCTATTCCGGAGACGTGGATCTGACGCCTTGGCAACACGTTCGATCGGTGAGCGTTGCACTCTTGGTCGTCGTCGTGCTGATATACGTCGTCTTTGCCGATTTCTCCGTGCTTTAGGTGACTGCACGCGCAGAGCGTATGGACGGTGTGATGCATGGATAGAGCCGAGCGTGTTCGAGGCGCCGTTTTGATGCAGGCGTATGGCGATGCGCTCGGAGCGCCGTTTGAATTTTCGTCGGAGCGAGTCGATTGGATCGATCGACTGCATCCATATGTCGGTGACGTGGGACCCCATGGACTCTGGTCGGTGCCTTCCTCTCCCGGAACTGGTACCGATGATGTGCGCTATGCTTGGGTGTTTACAGAGCTGGCTTGCCAGATTCAGCGCGCACCTACCGCGCGTGAAGTCGCGCAGCGCTTTGTTGAGATATACAAAGACTCCGCCGCGTTTTTTCCCCATTATCCTCAGCTGGCGCGCGATCAGTTTTCCATGTGGGAAGGCGTCAGCAGTGGCTCTCTGGGCCTTGAGTCGCCGAATTATGTCGGCATTCCACCGGACGTGCTTGCTACGCGCAGCGTAGGACTCAACTATCCCACTATTGCGGGCATGCTCGCCCTACCCTTTATGGGGTTGCTGTATGTTGGAGATCCCGAGCGCGCTTATCGTGCAGCCTACGAGGCTGCATTTTTCGATATGGCTTATGCGCGCGAAGCGACTGCGTTACTGGCGGCGTCTCAGAGCCTGGCGCTAGCAGGGCTTGGGGTACGCGAAGTAATAGAGCACACGCTGGCGCTTGATCCCCTGCGCTTGGGAGGATATTTTGGCCGACCATTTATCGTGGACAATCTGCCATCTCTGCTTGAAAGCGCGCGGGATAAGGAGGGGAAAGATCTGGCTGAATTTCTCTCTTTTGAACTGCGTCACTTAAGCGTTTTTGATCCCTACCGCACACTTGCCATTGCTTTCTGTGCGCTTTCCGCGCACGCCGATCAACCTCTTCGCGCAATGGAGGTCGCCGTTAATCAATTTGAATCAGATGGACACGGGCAGTGGAAGCGCTATGCCGACGTAGACTGCTATGCCAGCATTACGGGGGGGTTAGTGGGCGCACTCTGCGGCGCAGGTGTGTTGTCTGATGAGAGCATACGGCAGTGCGTTGAGGGCAACGAGCGCGCCTATGGCTTCAACCTAGAAGATAGCGCCGCACGCTTTGCCGATGTACCCGTTGAAGTGCCTTGAGCTAAAGGGTGCGCGTTGGCACTGCGGTCCGCTCTAGCTTAGCGCACGGGTATGAGCTCAACGCGCCGATTGAGTAGACGCCCCTCTTCCGTTGCATTGGATGCGACGGGATGAGACTCTCCATAGGCGCGCACGCGCAGGCGCTCGGCTTCTATTCCAAGCTTCAGCAGAAAATCTTTTACGACCTCAGCGCGTCGACGAGACAGCTGCAAGTTAACGGCGCGCGCGCCCTCGCTGTCGGAATGACTGCGTAACTCGATCCGCACGTCGGGATTTTTGCGCATGTACTCGGCCGCGTGTTCCAAGTTGGCTTGCGCCTCTGCAACGAGTTGTAGTCCGCCGCTGCTGAAGTATACAACGGGTAGCTCGTACGGGGGTGCGGGCACGGGGCGGGGATCCTCTTCCAAGATCTGTTCGGGCAGGAAATCATCGCCTGCGTCCAGCGGGTTGGCTCCGCGTCGCACTTCATCGCCGTCGCGGACACCGCCGTTGTCGCTGTCGAGCCGATTGGGATCTGTGCCATATACTTCTACTTCGTCGAGATCTTCCAGGCCGTCTCCGTCGCTATCGCGCATAACTGGATTGGTGAAGTGAACCTGCGTTTCCTTCCAATCGCTGAGTCCGTCACCGTCGCTATCGATATCACTCTCTTCCTGTATCGGAGTGGGTCGCTCCACGCGGCGCGTGATGGTAGCCGGTCTGGATCGGGGCGCGGGCTGTCCTTCTGGTGCGCTACCCAAAGAGAATCCAATCTCGATGCTCCACAGTGCGTCGTTCCCTTTTTTGAGCGCTGCGCGATCTACCTCGTCGCTCATGGTATACGTATACCCAGCTGCTACTTCGACCCCCAGTCGGGTATCTTTACGCAGATGTATGCCGACGGGGAAGGACGTAGTCCAGCCGCGTTGAGCAGCGCCAATTGTTCGGTTCGGGGGCGACGTAGCGATATCGTAGCCAAGCACACCTATGCCAGCGAATATGCCTAATCTCCACTGCGGACTGCTGTGTCTGCCAAAAATTAGGCGACTTTGCGCGCTAAGGGTCCGAGTCTTGTACGTTTCGCCCACTAAGTTGCTATAGCCTAGGTTAAACTCGCTTTGCCAGCGCGGGTTTAGCGCTTCGCGAATAAACCCTTCGAATCCCATGCTCGTTTTATTCGTTAAATCGCTGAGAGGATGAATGGATGCTGCGCGTAGGCCTCCTCGCAGGGCGGCTGCGGGCGTGGCGGCAACGAACATCAACACTAGCGCAGACGAGAGCGCGTATATGGGTTTGGCTAAGCGGCGCATCATGGGAACGGTTTCCTCCAGGTGTCGACGTATACTCATTCAAAGATGGGGTACGCGCTGTTTTGAGCAAGCGCATTATTCTTGGCGGGTGGGCATTTGCGCGAGGTCGGTCGATAGGAGAGATTAGTCCAGTTTTAAGAATGAGAAAACAACGAGGAGGATATATGCCGATAGGAGAGAAGAATTCATTGATTGCCGGATGCGGTACGCACCACATAGCTGTGCAGGCGCGCGACTGGGATGCTTCCCTCAAACTGTATCGCGATGTGCTTGGGATGGAACTGGTCGCCGAGTTTGGTGGTCCCGACCGCAAAATCATTCTGCTCGACATGGGAGACGGCAGCCATATGGAGCTCTTTGCGCCGACGGAGACGTCGCCAGCACCCAATAGCGAGAGTCCGAACGATCCACTCATGCACTTTGCGCTGGCGAACTTAGATACGCGTGCGGCTATCGAACACGTGCGGCAGGCTGGGTATGAGATCACGGTAGAACCCAAAGATCTCAACTTGGGCGGGCTCAGCGTAACGATCGCTTTTTTTCTCGGTCCGAGCGGTGAGAGTATCGAGTTTTTTCAAACGCATTAGCGCGACCAAATAGGTACAAAAAAACGGCGACCCTCCAGAGAGAGTCGCCGTTTTTGTTGTTAATTGAGTAGGTCAGCGGGCCGTGCGTCCCCGACCGCCGCGGGTCTGTCCGGTCGCAGCCATGCGCAATGCCTTTTGCTGACGGCGTATGCTCTTCTGCTTGTCAATCTTCTTTTGTACCGAAGGCTTGGTATAAAAGCGGCGCTTTTTCAGGTCGCGTAGTAGACCTGCCCGACGCGTTTTGGAAGTGAAACGGCGCAACGCCTTTTCAAAGGGCTCATCCGACCGCACTTCGACGCTGAAATTGCTCATAGTGGACTCCCGTGTATGACCATTAGAGTAGTATATTTTCTTATATTTTTGACGTACCAATCACACATAATAGGCTACATACTTAAATCCGTCAAGAGTTCCTTGTCGTAATTGAGACCTTGATTTACTTTCAGCCCGGCTAATTTATACCTGCGAGAGGAGAGAAACGCATGCCTGCATCGAATCGCTACGATACAATGACGTTTAATCGCTGCGGCCGCAGTGGCCTGAAGCTGCCGGCCATCGCGCTGGGACTATGGCACAATTTTTCCGGAGTTGACCCGTTCGAAAATGCGCGGGCTATGGTGCTACGCGCTTTTGATATGGGCATAACGCATTTCGATCTGGCGAATAACTACGGTCCCCCTCCCGGCTCGGCGGAAGAGAATATGGGACGTATTATGGCGGCAGATCTGACTTCATATCGCGATGAATTAATTATCTCCACCAAAGCTGGGTACGCCATGTGGCCCGGGCCATACGGTGATTTTGGTTCGCGCAAATACTTGCTGGCCAGCCTAGACCAGAGTCTCAAGCGCATGGGACTAGACTACGTGGATATTTTTTATCACCACCGCCCCGATGAAGAGACCCCTCTCGAGGAGTCGATGGCAGCACTTGACCACGCCGTGCGCAGCGGTCGGGCGCTGTACGTTGGGATTTCCTCATACAGCCCTGAACGGACCCGCGAAGCAGCGCAGATTCTGCGCGATATGGGAACGCCCTGTTTAATTCACCAGCCCTCGTATAGCATGCTAAATCGTCGGATTGAAGAAAATGGGTTGCTCGAGGTGTTGGAGGAAGAAGGTGTGGGCTGTATCGCGTTCTGTCCGTTGGCACAGGGCATGTTGACCAGTAAGTACATCGAAGGTATTCCCGAGGGATCGCGGGCGACGAAACAACACGGTTTCCTAAAGCGCGATCAGATTACCGAAGAGAAACTGTCGACCATCAGGCAGCTCAATGCGCTGGCTGCAGAGCGCGATCAGAGCTTGGCGCAGATGGCGCTGCGCTGGGTGTTGCGGCATGAGACCGTGACCACAGCGCTTATCGGCGCTAGTCGGCCACAGCAGATAGAAGAGAACGTGGCGTGCTTGGAGGGGGCTGATTTTTCCGCCGAGGAATTGCGGCGTATAGACGCCATTTTGACGGCTTAGACCAGTAAAGGCTTTATGAAAATCCGGTTGCGCGATTGGTCGTAAACGCTAGCTTTGTAGGAAAAGCCCCCTCTGTTGCCCCGGTGTTACGCTTGGGAGCGTATTTCCTGCGTGGTGCGTTCTGAGTGTGAAACCCATCCAAAGGAGTGCCTCTATGGCCTTTACTTATACCAATTCAAAGGGGTCAACGTATATCCTACATTCGCGCACTACTACGCTGAAAAACGGGAATACGCAGACCATTTACTTCTTTGCTAAAACAGAGAAAGAAGGAGTATTGGACGGAGTGCCAGATGGATACGAGGTGTCGGAGAGTAAAAACGGCCTGCCCGTGTTGAAACGTAGCACATAACGAGATTTGACGTCGCACACGATGCGACGCTCAGCTTTTTTCGGCGGTGTTTTCCAAGCGGATATCCGAGTGGAAAACACCGCCGTTTCTCGTGTGGAGAGTAGCGGTTGTCCCGTTGTTATACCCTAGCTCTTATCGTATATTCCGCGCGTGAACAAAACGGACTAGGAGGCGTTGATGTCGGTAGATCTGGCAGTGAAAAATGTGCGAGAACGCATAGAGGAAAATCCGTATCCCGGCCGCGGTATCGTGCTCGGACGGAGCGGCGATGGTGCTTGGGTGCAGGTCTATTGGATCATGGGTCGCAGCGACAATAGTCGCAATCGCATTTTTGTTTGCGAAGACGGCGTTGTGCGCACCGAAGCAGCTGATCCAAGTAAAGTTGAAGATCCGTCGCTTATCATTTACAACGCTATGCGCGCGAGCGGTCATCAATTTGTAGTAAGCAACGGAGTGCAGACAGACGCTATATGGGCAGCATTGGAAGCGGGTGAATCATTTGCGGACTCGCTTAGCCAATGGCATCACGAACCCGATGCGCCCAACTTTACGCCGCGTATCTCGGGCTGTACGGACGTAGATGCGCAGGTGCAGTGGCTGTCGATCCTCAAGAAGAGTCCCTTTAGTGATGTGGCATCAGAGCGCCATTTTTTCCGCTTTGATGAGGTGGAGCCGGGTATGGGGTATGCGATAACAACGTACTGCGGTGATGGGGATCCGCTTCCCTCCTTCGAGGGGACTCCCTACCTGCTGTCTCTGCCGGGCAGCGCCGATGATATTGCAGACCATTTTTGGTCGAAGCTAAACCGCGATAATAGAATCTCATTGGCAGTGCGACGCATCGAGTCAAAGAGCGGTGAATTACAGATCGTCATAAAGAATCGCTACAGTCAGATTTAGGGCTGCACCGGTGTCAATCGGTAAGCGACGTCTCTCCTTTGCGGAGTCAAGCGAGACTGGGAAGTGGATTTAGAGAGTCAGATTAGTCAGATGCTCATGGTGGGGTTTCGCGGCACGAGCGCGGAGACAGGCGACTCCATTGTGCGCGATGTCGAAGCGTATGGTGTGGGGAGCGTTGTTCTTTTTGACTACGATGTTTTGCTCGGAGAGACGGGGCGCAACATCGAATCTCTGGATCAAGTCAAGCAACTGGTGGGGCGTCTACAGCAGCGTGCGGAACGCCCTCTGCTTATCTGCGTGGATCAGGAGGGAGGACAAGTCTGTCGGATGAAGGAAACGTTGGGATTCCCTCAGCTTGCGTCTGCTCAGTCTCTCGGCGCGCTCGATGATCTAGAGCGGACTTCGCGCGGCGCACAGCGCACAGCGCAAGCGCTATCAGACCTGGGCATTAACTTTAATCTCGCTCCGGTTGTCGACGTGAATTTGCATCCAGGTAATCCCGTTATAGGAGCTAAAGAGCGCAGCTTTTCGGCGGATCCCGAAGTGGTTGTGCGTCATGCACGCGCCTTTATCGATGCGCATCGACAGGCTGGTGTTGCGTGCGCACTAAAGCATTTTCCCGGTCACGGGAGCTCGTTGGCCGACTCGCATCTAGGCATGGCAGACGTGACCGACACTTGGTCCTCAAGTGAGTTGGATCCCTATCGTCAGCTGATCGGGGAGGGCGCGGTAGACGCTGTAATGACGGCCCACGTATATAATCGCGATCTGGATCCCAACCATCCGGCAACGCTCTCGAAATCCATCATAGGAGATCTGTTGCGCGACCAGCTGCACTTTCAAGGTGTGGTTGTAAGCGACGATATGCAGATGGGTGCTGTCGCAAATTTTTACGGTTTAGAAGAAGCGCTCCGTTTGGCGATTACGGCAGGTGTCGACCTCATCGCGCTGGCCAACAATACGCTGTATGAGCGAGATATTGTACCGCGCTCCGTATCGGCTATTGTTGGTATGGTCGAAGACGGACGGATTCCCCGCGAACGCATAGAGTCTGCCTGCAGTCGTATAGCGCGTCTGCGCGCGGATTTGGAAACTAAACTATGAGAATGCAGATACCATTTCTTTTTGCTCTCTTAGCTTGGCTCGGTTGTTCGGGAGATACGCCCACCAACCAGGGCGAGGCAGGGCAGCCTCTGCGCGTTGAGTGGCAAGAGGGAGACGTCATTGTCGCAATGGGCACGAGCCTGACCTTCGGCTATGGTTCAGGTTGCAGAGTGTTACCGCCGCGCAGTCCGTGCTCGGGAGATTCTTCCTATCCAACGCTGTTGAGTAATGAGCTACGTCTGCCTGTGATCAACTTGGCACAGCCTCGTTCTACCACGATAGACGGTTTGGGGCAGATGGGCGAGGCGCTGCAGCTAAATCCCGTTCTGGTGATGCTAGAATACGGTGCGAATGATTTGATACAGGGCGTTTCGTTGGAAGACTCACGCGTTAATCTGCGCCGTATGATAGAGGGTTTTCACGAGGCTGGGTCTGCGGTTGTTCTGCTCAGTGCGCTGCATCCAGATATGATTGATAAAACGCCAGATGGCCATCGTTTACAGGGTTTGAGTGAAGGCACATTGGCCTACCACGCAATGGTCGTGGAACTGGCAGACCTATATGGGTTACCCGTGGTTGAGTATCTATTTGAAGGTATATGGTGGAAGCGCGAGCTGATGTTTGATAGCCTGCATCCCAACGGAATCGGCTATTTGGTTATGAAGGAGAATATATTGTCCAATTTAAATGCATACTTTGTCGCAAATGACATGATGGAGCTCTGATGGCAGATGTAAAGAGTGTACATGCCGCTTGGATATCTAGTCTTTTGGGCGCGCCCATGCGCTTTGATCTGTCCGCTAGTGGAAAGGCTATTGAACCGGATCAATACGGAGAAATGGCCGATTTGATCACGGGCCTAACGCATCGCCGCGGAGAGGTATTGGACCGCGATGGACGCCTAGATTGGCGGAATTTAAGCGACGTAGAATCGCTGCAGATCACCGTGCGGAGTGATCAAGATCAGGCGCACGTGCGGATACGAGCAGACTATGCTGCTATGACATTCTTTGCCTTTTTTGCCATTCTGTTTTCAGGCATGTTTATCGCTGCCGCGCTTGGTGGCTTTGCCTTTCAGCCCAGCACGCTTGAGGGAATGGCCTTGATTGGCCTAGTTGGAGCTGCTGGATCCTATGCGTCGGCTCGAACTATCTGGAAGAGTTTCGCACAGAAGCGTCATCGCGATTTACAGCGACTGCTCGATGCACTCACTGCGTTTGCCAACGGGGCTAAAGACTACGACGAAGTTGCACAGTAACAGCTCAGCAAACCCGCGCCGAAGAGCGCAACGGCCGTAGCCTGATGGAGGGATGCGAGCGCAATGGGCATGCCGCCCACCACGGTGGCGATGCCCAGCAAGACCTGTAGGAGTGCAATCCCCAAGACGGCCGTCGTGCTTGTCCGGAGTAGGGGAGCCACGTGAACTGCCCGCCCTCGGAAATAAAGCCAGACTGCTAGTCCTAGTACGATGAAAGCAAACCATCGATGCTGGAAATGCACCATGGGTGCGCTGTCGAGTAGGTTGATCCAAGCGGGCGTTAAATTGAACAACCCGTCCGGAATCAGCTGACCGAACATGAGGGGAAACGTATCTGATATGTACCCCGCTTTGAGGCCTGCTAAGAGTCCGCCCGCCGCGATTTGAATATACAGTGCTGCGAAAAATAGAACGCTCGGCAGTGCCAGCGGAGTAGAGTGCGCTTTCCGCTCGTGTGGTATGATGTGCTTAAAGGCCTGCCACAGGCAGGTGGCCAGCAGGATCAGCGCGCCGCTAAGGTGGAAGGTGAGACGAATGTGGCTTACGCTCGGACGATCGTCCAAACCGCTCTTAACCATGAGCCAGCCTATGAGGCCTTGAAGAGCGAATAGCAACCCTATGCTAATGTATACGGGCAGGCTTGTGCGCGGAATGACTCCTCGCCGCAAGAAGTAAAGCAGCGGGAGCACGTAGCTCAAACCGGCTATTCGGCCCAAAAAGCGGTGCCAGAACTCCATGTGATAAATAAACTTGAATTCTTCCAGAGGCATGTCAAAATTTATCTTTTGATACTCCGGAGACTGCTTGTATTTATCGAATTCGCTCTGCCAGTCGGTTTCGTCCAGTGGAGGAATGACGCCTGTAATGACGTTCCACTCCACAATAGATAAACCTGAACGAGTCAGGCGCACCCAACCTCCGAAAATAATGAGGATGAGGATGAGCGTACAGACAAAGAGAAGCCAGCGGCCTACTGCGCGGTTTACGTCGTCGTTATTCATATGCCTTTTGGGGATGGGTTGTCATACTCGTTAAGAGAAAATAGCTCAGATGATTGTTTGGGCAATATGTGGCCTGCTAAGTTATTGAGCTTTGCTGGATGGGTTCTGCTGGGCGGCCTGTTGGGATGGGGTTGCGGAGAGGGATCGGTCCGATCTACTGTCGATTCTACGGGGCCTGCAGTGGAGTACGGCGATGGACAAACAGCGGCCTATACGCATTATCGCGCGGACGGAAATCGGTTTGCTGATGGATGGGGCACCTTGCCTGAAGCGACGCCCCTGGACATCCCCCTGGACGGGGTGGCCGAATGGGTCATAGCCGCGTCTACAGGCCGAAGCAGCATATGGGTTGCCGTGTTGAGTGACGGGCGTGTGCAGGCTTTTCGCGTGGCGGATAGAACCTATGCACCCATTGGAGTGGGGGACGATCAAATGTCTGTTGGCATGCCTCCTGCGCTGCGCATAGAAGGTGGGTTACGCGCTCGCTTATTGGGCGGCGATACCTCAACGGCTCCTTTTTCCCATCCGGTTATCTTACCCGATGGACGGATCGCATTTATCGATTATAAAGGTGAGCTGGTCGTAGTATCTGGGCAAGGCGAAGATCGGCTACCCGTCGATGCGCTGCCCGATGCGCGTCTCTTGGTCGACGAAGCTGGACGACTGGCGTTCTACAATCGCCCAACTGCGCGCTATGCACACGGCGTCCTAGGTGATATAATAGAGGCGGGTGGTTTTGTGATTGTTTCTACGTCCGGAAAACCGCGGATAGAATCGCAGCTTGAATTCCAGTCGCCTCTAGTGGCCGAAGGCCTTGCGCCACTCTGGGTGGATTGGGATGGCGACGGCGTGCGTGAAATTGTCGTCACACTCAGTGAGGAGCGTGCAGGTGCCCGCGTTGCAGTCTTCTCTGAAGAGGGGGTCGAGCTTGCGGTAGGTGGGCCGGTCGGACGTGGTTTTAGCTGGCGCCACGTTATTGCATGCGTTGATTTTACGAATAATAATGACCGCGAGCTTGTGGCCGTCCGAACGCCCCATATTGGGGGTGTCGTAGAATTTTACGCACTCGAGGGAAAGGCGATGGAAATCGTTGCACAGCTCAGCGGTTTTACGTCACACGTCGCGGGCACGCGTAATCTCGACATGGCCCTAGCGGGAGATTTTGATGGAGATGGTTCGTTGGAAGTTTTGTTGCCAACCCAGGAGCGGACGCATCTTGCAGCAATCGGCCGCAGTGCCAGAGGTGCGCAACGCCTGTGGCAGGTCGACTTGGGTGGGCAAATGACAACTAATTTAACGGCTGCAGTGCTAGTAGATGGCAGGATGCTGGTCGGCGCTGCTCATGCGGGGCAGCGGCTGAGAATTTGGGGACCCTAAGAGGAGGGTATGCATTATGAGACTGAGTGGAAAAGTTGCGTTGATAACGGGGGGAGCTACGGGAATTGGGCGTGCGACGGCCGAGCTCTTTGCGTCGGAAGGTGCTTTTGTTCATATCGTCGATTACAATGAGGCAGAGGGACACGCAGCGGTTGAAGCTATTGTCGCAGCGGGAGGACAGGCTGCGTTTTATGCTACGGATGTGCGCAGTGAGCAGAGCGTGGCCCAGTCGGTCGGTGGGGTGGCCGCAGAGAGTGCGCATATTGATATAGTCGTGATTGCGGCAGGTGTACTAAAAGGTGCATTCAAGACTATAGAAGAGTTGGGAGAAGACGACTGGGATGCCACAATCGACACGAATCTAAAGGGCACCTTTCTGACGGCCAAATATGTAGCTCCCCTGTTAGAGAAAGCTGGAGAATCCGTTTTCCTACTTATTGCTTCAGGTGCCGGTGTGCGCGGCGCTTCTTCGTCCCATGCGTATGCCGCTAGTAAAGCCGGTATGCACGGTATGCATTACAAGCTGGAACAGGAACTCAGCCCCAAAGGCGTGCGCCTGCACGTGATCTGCCCCGGTGGTATCGCCACGCCGTTAAAGCTGGAAAACGTGGCTCAGGGAGCCGTGGCTCAGGGGCAAGATCCGGAGCTTGCCCAGCGGAACGCAAACTTAGGAGAGCCCGTTGGAGTGGCGCGTATCTTGGCGTTCCTCGCTTCTGAAGAAGGTTCGTACGTGCGTGGCACAATTTTTACGCGCTGAGCGATGCCGATTATACTTCAGTCTGTCCAGTTGAATCCCGATACAAATGGGACACGCAAATCTCGGGGCGTTATTTATGACTAAACCGATACGAACGATAAACAGCGTGGCGCCGATTCGCATATGCGACAACGGCGGGTGGACTGATACGTGGTTTGCCGAATATGGAGCTATTTTCAATATCGGCGTGTATCCGTATGCCGAAGCGCAGATCAAGGTATTTCGTCGGGAGGACGTGGCGCACCGCATCGTGATCTATGCGGAAAACTACGGAGAACGCTTTACGGTGCAAAAGGGCAAGCTAGCGTGGACGCACCATCCACTTCTCGAAGCGGCCGTCGAGTATATGAACGTGCCCGACGACGTTTCGTTTGAGGTCAGCATTTATTCAGAAGCGCCGGCGGGGGCTTCGACAGGCACGTCAGCAGCGGTGACGGTGGCCTTGATCGGCGCGCTCGATCTGCTCACGCCGGGGAGGATGACCCCCTACGAAGTTGCGCAGACTGCGCAGCGAGTAGAAACGGAAATGCTCGGTCAGCAGTGTGGTATACAGGACCAGCTGTGCTCGGCTTTTGGTGGGATAAATTACATAGAGATGTATAAGTATCCGCACGCCTCGGTCTCGCAGCTCCACGTTTCCAATACGATTTGGTGGGAAATGGAGCGTCGCTTAGCACTGATTTTTCTGGGTAAATCTCATTCTTCCTCTCAGGTGCATGAGAAAGTCATCGCCGACTTAGAGGGTGCGCAGCCCGACGATAAGCGGATGGAAGATCTCCGTCGCACGGCGGGGCGTTCGCGTGACGCCGTCTACGACGGCGATTTTGAGACACTAGGTCGTGCAATGGTAGAGAATACAGAGGCGCAGATCCGCTTACATCCGGACCTGGTCTCAGAAGACGCGCACGAGATTATTGAACGGGCTCGTCGCGCCGGTGCGCTGGGCTGGAAGGTGAACGGAGCCGGCGGCGATGGCGGTTCGCTAACCTTGTTGCTGGGCGCAGATTCAACGCAAAAGCGAAGTCTAATCGAAGAAATTGAATCGGCTAATCCGCTTTTTCAGAATATTCCGCTCTATTTGAGTCGTTTTGGACTGCGCGTGTGGGAGACCGCTTGAATAAATAGTCCTGTCTTCTTAAGTTAGCTTAAATAAAGCACTTGCAAGCCTGTTCAAATCCAACTCATACAGGATGTTGACTTATGGCAGAACGCACGAAACCATGGAATGAGCCCCGCAGGGTGCGGGCGTGGTATGGGGGTAAAGAACCCGCCACAGCCGAGGTCATAGAGGCGGCAGAAGCGGCGGAAGGTGGCGGGGAGGTGCTATATGATAGTCTGGAGGAGAGCGGAGACTTCGCTGATATATTCCGTCATCTCTACGATGAGATGGACTCGCTTAAGCGAACGCCGGGCGATTTCAGAACGTGGACGCCTGAAGACGGCTTTATGACCTTCTTTCAGGTCCTACTCGATTTTGGCCCGTTTGATATGCGCGGTCGCGTGACGGTTCTGCAGCATCTAGGGCAGTTTAAGTTTCGCTCGACGGATGGTCCAGACGAAAAAAAAGCAAAAATTGCAGACGTTTTTTCGGACGTAGACGGTGCAGACGACTATTCGGCCGTCGCGCAAATCCAAGCAAAGCGTCTGGTAGAAATATGGGCTCCCAATGCCGATACGCTGCTCGACTATATCATTAGCCATCCAGCACATGTCGGACGCGTGTTGGCCGACCGTCTGAGTCCCAGAAATGAGAAGAGACTTCGCGTCATTGGCCATGCCTTTGAAGACGTGCGCAGCACCGAGTTACAGGGTTTAGCAGAAAGCAAGACCGTTGCGTATGAACGCGAAGGAGATATTCATATAGTCACGGACGTGCGCGAAACGCTAACGGGCTGGGATCAAGACTCCATGGCCACGGGCGGAATAGAGCGGTTCACGCTCTTGGATACGTTGCTGCTGCACGAACTGGCCGAACTGTGGCTCGCTGATAACGAGCCAAACATCGATCCGCTAGAGGCGCATATCATAGCCTCGACGTTTGAACGCTATTTAAAAAGCTCCCTGTTATCGGTGGCCGTAGAAGATTTCTTTCTCAACTGGCCGCAGCCTTCAGAAGAGGAAATGGCTGAACGTCACCGTGCTGAGATGGAAGACCAGCTAGCAGCTTGGAGCGAGTCATTCGACGAGAACGAAGTGCCTGTTGGGCTCGACGAAGACATAGACGATCTACCGGTGGATAAGGCCGTTCCCGTCGCAAAGAAGTCCAAGAGTAAGAAGGCTGGTCAGAAACGAGAAGCTAAGGGCAAGCAGCAAGAGGGCAAAGTCTACCGAACAAAAGACGGTAGGTTGTACCGTATCGTAGATGGCCGTAAGGTGGCGGTAAAAAAGAAAAACCCCACCTAGATACAGATGGGGTCTAAGTCTAACGCGAAGTAAAACGGGAGCAGCTAGTCGAGATCTAAGTCCGCGTCTGCGTGCGCCGCCTGTTCTTGCTGCAGCGCTTTGAGCGCTTCCTTGCGTTGTTTGAGCTCTTCTTGCAGTGCATTCAGTTCTTCAATCCACGCCTGAACCTGCGGATGTTCTCTTAGGTCCGTCTGCGTCAGGTTTTCATGGACAAAAGCGCCCAGAGTCGCTTGGGTGCGGCGTATATCTTTCTTTGTTGAGGCAATGTCGAGCCGCGCTCTGGCGAGCCGAGTCATATCGCCGGCTAAGTCCGCCGCAATGTGTAGGCTCTCTCGGAGGCTCTTGGCAATAGTGTCAATCATGATTCTCTCCCCAGGTTCTCATTGGAGCGCTTTAATTCTGCAATGAGTTCCCCTTTATTAGCCCGTGATACCTGACGCCCCTTCAACTGTGAATCGGGCAGTTGGCGTACGAGCTGGCGCAGACGCGTAACGGGCACGTCTTCTAAACGCTCAAGCTCCAATTCCGTAGAAGGCGAAGATGAAGGCGCTGGTGCGCGCGATCCCGGTTCAGCTTTTGATGGCTGGCTGGGAGGCGACAGCGTAGACAGGAGATCGGCGTGGGGTGCTGGCATGACGTTGTGGCATATGACCTCGCCAATCCGCTGGGCCGCTTGAACGCCGGCCTCCACGGCAACTTGCACTGCGGCTACGTCGCCGCTAAAACGCACGGAAACCAGGCCACCGCCAACCTGCTCGAAGGCCAGTAGGTCGACTAGGCCGGCTTTAGCCGCGGCGTCAGCCGCTTCTATTGCCCCGACGAGGCCGCGGGTTTCGATTAAACCGATTGCACCCTGCGCCATGGTCGGTCCCGTAGAGCTTTAGCGGGCGTCGTCGACCGTGAAGGGCAATAGGGCCAGATAGCGCGCGCGCTTGATAGCACGCACCACGCGCGTTTGCTGCTTGCGTGATGCGCCCGTGCGACGGGCGGCCTCAATCTTGCCAGTGGGGGTGATGAACTTGGCGAGTACGTCGATACGCTTGTAATCGATTTCCTCAGGCTTTAACTTGGCTACGGCCTCTCGGCGATTGCTGCGAAACTTAGCGATGGCTACTACTCCTTGCCGGCGCACTGTATAAAGTGCATGGTTTTAGGCGACAATTAAGAAGAAGGAAAAATAGCTATTACACTAGCTAAAGTCAATAAGGCCGTTTCTGTGAAAGAGGGTATAATGCGGCTCGTGTTCCAGCGGATAGTGGCGGTCAGTATAGCTCTTTGGGGCGTCGTGCTGCTCTTGGCTCATCCCGTTCTGTATGAGCGTGCTGCAGCATCTTGGTGGGGGTGGGGTGCGCTGTGTATCGCGGGCTGTTATAGCCTGCTTTCGGCGCAGCCTATTCGCGGTAGACTGGGCTTGCTACACGTTGTTGGCCCAATGGTGGCTATCGCTTTTCTCTCGCTCTGGTTTAGCCAGCAGTGGGCCAATGCGGCTGTGTTGGAACTGCTTGCTCGCGTTGGCCTGCTATGGCTGAGTTTTGTGATAGCGTGCGACCCAGTGGCTCGTCGCATACTCGCGCAGGCGCTGATTGCAGGTAGTGCTATTGTATGTGCCTATGCTTTTCTGCAGAGCCGTGGCTTAGATCCCTTTCCGTCGGCTACGCCGTTTGACGGGCGGCGTATTGTAGCCACGTTTGAGAATCCCAACTATCTGGGCAATTTTGCCGCCTGCGCTTTCCCCATACTACTGACTCTCTTTTTTAGCGTGGGCCGCGCACGTGAGCGGTCTTTAGTGGGAACGGCCGCGGTGCTGAGTTACGGAGCCTGTATTTTGGCGGGTAGTAGAGGTGCGTGGCTTGCCGGTTTGGGCGGCGCTGTAATTGTGTTGGCCGGCGTTGTGCTGGCCGTTCGGTGCGGTGAAATCCGTTTGCGTTGGCCCTCCATAGGCATTTTGATGCTTGCACTCCTATCGACGACCTACGTTGCCACGCGCGATCCGATTATCGCCAATGCGCATGGAAAAGTTTCCGCCGGAGAGCGCCTATTTAGCGCCCTACACCTTTTCAGCCCGCACAGCAAAGCTAGAGAGGGAGTGCCTGGAGACACTTCAGCTACGTCTGTTCAAGTTGGCGATATCCAGGTGCACGATACGACTATTAACCATCGTTATTTTATCTGGCAAGTGGCTTGGGAGATGGCCCGAGACCGGCCCGTATTAGGCGTTGGCTACGGGGAATTTGCGTCTCAGTTTCCACGCTATCGAGACGACTTACGCGACGGTGCTTGGTATGGTAGTCTCATCGGTGCACAGCAGATGGAAGATACCCGATATGCGCATAACGAGCTGCTGCACCTCTGGGCAGAATGCGGTCTGCTGGGCCTGTTGGCTTTTGTGTGGATGGTAGGGTGCGTAGGATGGATTTTATTGGATCACTTGAGGCGCGGAGCGTCGCTGTACATGTGGGCCTTAGTTGCGGGTATAGGCGTTATGCTCATACACAGTCTGGTTAGTTATCCCCTTCATTTGCCGTTTAACAGCATGATTTTTTGGATTTGTGCGGGGCTTGGCTTGGGGTATCAGCGCGAAGGGTCGTCGACGCCGTCATAAGAGGGAGCGTTGGTCGATCAAGCGGCGTGTAAATCTATCCTAAAGATTTCTATGGCCTATCCGATAGTATTAATAGAGACTATTTGATACTAAGTATGAGTCGAACCTCAATTGCTACCCGATCCTTCAAATAGATCTCCCCTCAGGGCTACCCACCCTGTATATCCTCTGCGGATCGGAGTCCCCACTCCATCGGCAACCAATAACAGCCGCTTGCGAGAAGTGTTTGTCAATTCTTCTCGAAAGCGGCTGTATTTTTATCCCTGCATTTCTTCGTGAAGCTGACGCATAATCTGGTGATGCCCCATGCCTTGGGCACTCAGCGCTTTGTATTTTTCCTCGTCGATGCCGTCCCATTTAAGAAAAGATCGAATATCGTAGCGGCCCTGTATTTCAACGGGCAGTTTTCCTTCTTCTATCATGCGCTCAAGTGGGTATGATCTCTCGTCTAACGGTAGATGAACTACGGCGTTGCGCCGAGCGGACTCATACAGTGCCATCATGATCTCCACCGTATCACGGGCGATTGCACCGGCGTTGCGATGTTCGTCGATGTCTCCCTCTATCCAGGCTAAGAGCTCGCGTACTTGGGCTGCATTGGTATAACCGCCAATGGCTTTCGCTCCCTCGGGTAATTCGATTTCTACTTCCTGCCAGCCAGCGCGGTCGGTCGTATGCAAGCGGACGCTCAGTTCTGTGACTTCCATGAATCCTTCGCTTCCGCGTATTTGAAAATGGCCGGCCGCCGCGCCTTCGCGTTTGAGATCTGATTGGATAAAAAGCTGTAGATCGCCGTCAAACTGCACGAGCCCCATGCAGGCATCCTCGACAGCGGTATCGCGCTCATAGCGGTCCGTTCGGCGCTCTACGGATCCCATGACCCAATTCGCCTTTGGATTGTCCAGAACAAAGCGCGAACCATCAATTGAGTGAGTTCCCCAGTTAGTGAGTCCGTCAGCGACTTTGTTGGTGACAAAAAGCGGTGTGCCAATAGCTCCTTCTCTAATAAGCTGGCGTGCTTTCTCCCAGCCTGGCGTAAAGCGCCGTTGGTGGGAAATAATCAACTTTGTTCCACTTGCGTCACATGCGTCGACCATGGAATCAGCTGCTTCCATACCAATAGCCATGGGTTTTTCGCATATGACGGCTTTTACTCCGGCTTGAGCAGCGGCGATGGTTGGCGCTGGATGGAGCAAGTGCCAGGTGCATACGCTGACAATATCGGGCTGAGCATTCTCGAGCATTTCCTCAACGCTTTCATACTGCTGGGGGATGCCGTACTGTTCCACGTAGCGCGCTCGTGCAGCTGCGACCGGATCGGCTACCGCTACGACTTCTACCTCGTCGGTGAGCTCATACCCATCCATATGGGCATGGCCTATAGAACCACAGCCAATGATCGCTGCTTTATACCGGGTGCTCATATACACTCTCCTAAGAAAAAAGCTGGTTTTAGTTGTTCACACGGCTAAATTAATTTATCTGGTGAGGCGAATCAATTGCGGACAGAATGTGCATGGACCGGCTGGAGATAACTCGAACGCTGTCTATACCCATGGCCGAGTTGAGCGTGGCTTTTTCGCGCAGCTCTGGAGCGGGTGGGCAAAATGTGAACAAGGTGAGCACGCGCGTCGAGATGCGTTTTGACGTGGCCCAAAGCATATCGCTCAGCGAAGGACAGCGCGCGATTCTGCTGGAACGGCTCGCGTCGCGGCTCACAGCAACGGGCGTGCTAGTCGTGAATTCAGACCGCCATCGCACGCAGGGGCGAAACCGCGAAGATTGCCAAGAGCGCCTCGTAGCCATTCTCGCTCAGGCGCTGAAGCCCCCTCCTCCTAAACGCAGAAAGACCCGTCCTGGGCGCGCTGCACAGAGGCGTCGGTTGGATGCCAAAAAGCGCCAGGGAGAGAAAAAGAGCAGCCGTCGTCGGCCACAGATATAAACTGTGCTGCCGCAGGGATGAGACTTGCATGGAGCCTCCCGTGCGCGTATACTAACTATTACGTTAACGTGAACGTTAGAGTTGATACATTACTCGGGATTTTATGGCTAAGAGCCCACACGATTCGATTGAGCTGTACTGGCGTGATATAAAAGACACGCAGCCGCTGAGCAAAAAAAAAGAAGTGGAGTACTTTAAACGCGCGAAAGCGGGCGATGAAACGGCACGTCAGGCCCTTGTGCACGCCAATTTGCGATTTGTTGTCAGCGTTGCGCGCGATTATAAAGGGTATGGACTCTCTCTTATAGAGCTCGTTTCAGAAGGTAATTTAGGCTTGATGGAGGCGATTAAGCGCTTTGATGAGACGCGCGGATTCAAGTTCATCACCTATGCGGTATGGTGGATTCGTCAGGCGATCCTCAAGGCGCTAGCCGAGCAGGGGAAAATCGCTCGCCCTCCTATGAGTCAAATGAGCGACTGGCAAAAGGTCGACCGGGAGACGAATGCCTTGGCCCAAGCGCTAGGCAGAGCCCCTACGTTTGAAGAAATTGTTGCTCGCCTCGATATAAGTGCCGATCGGACGCGCAATGCGCTAGAGGTTTCTCAGCAGGACATTTCGCTGGACGCGCCCGCCTTTCCCGACGAAGAAACCTCGTTGGCACAGGTTTTTGCCGTCGACCAAGAAGCGGTGGACATACGCTATGAGCATGCGCAAATGGCAGAGACGGTCACCGCGTGCTTACAGGTGCTTGATGCGCGCGAATCTCAGGTGGTGCGCGCCTATTTTGGATTGGAAGATACGCAGCCCAGGACGCTGGAAGAGATTGGAAATACCATGGGCGTTACGCGCGAGCGGGTGCGTCAGTTGCGCAACCGTGCACTGGAAAAAATGCGTCGGGCCTGCGGTGATCTTCTGGTAGAATTCTCCCAAAATTGAGACGGGTCGCTAGCGCAGTCGCAGTCGCTGGGCGCGCATTTTAGAAAATGAGGCGATGTGTATCTTCCATCGCCCTTCCGTGTCAAATCCCAGATCTATGCGCATCATATCTACGGCCGGTGCCAAGAGGCGTAGTCCGATGCCCCACCCGACGTGTATACGTCCGCTCTCCAGCTGACTTGGCTCACTCCAAGCCACGCCGCTGTCGGCAAATAGAGCGGCAGATAGTCCCAAATTGGTTGCCATACCAAATACTTCGTACTCGCGTCTGGGCAAGATAGGCAGTCTATATTCCAGCGTATTGAGCAGCTGGTTTTTTCCGTACAGCGTGCGGCCCAACCTGCGTACATCATAGCCGCGAATGGTGTTTGAACCACCCAAGTGGTAATCCATGTATTCCGGTAGATCGATGCCAACTTGGCCTGACTGTAGGGAAAGTAGAATGGCTGAGACTAGCGTATGCCCATGTCTAAGAGGTTGAAAACGGCGCAGGTCGACGTGTCCGGTCCAGAAGTCGCCGTCGCCCTGTAGGGGGCCGCCAGTGCGGCGAATTTCTACTTCGTTGAGCCAGCCGGTGTGTGGATCGGACCAGCGGTCGCGCGAATCGTAGCCCAGACTGAGCAAGACTTGCAAGAGGTGATCGCGGCGGTCGGATGTTAGGGTGTGGCCATCTTGCTTGCTCTCGAAACGGTAGTAGCTGAAGCCGGCGCGTGCGCGCCCTCTCTCTCCCACATATATACCCCACGATGGACTCAACTCGAAGCTACTCTCGTCAAATTCGTCTAGTTCATTTACGCGTTCAATACGGCTGAGATCCAAGTGGAAAGAAACGTGATTACCTGTAATCCAAGGATAGTCCAGGTCGAGTAGGAAAGTAGTCTTGCCGCCAAATAAGGCGTAGCCTGCGACAGAGATATCGCGTCCCATCATATTGACGGATTTAATCGCAGGGCCGAATGACCAGCCGTCTTCGTCCGTTACGTTACTGCTCAAGTAGGGAATGGCAAAGGGAATTTCACGGACGGTGAATATCAGCTTCAGTCCGCGCTCTTCGTCGACAAACCGCACGCGCACCGAAGAAAAGATATCCAGGTTTTCTAAGCGCTGTATGTCGGCGCGGAGAATGTCTAGATCGAGCGGGCTGCCGACGCGCGTCTGCAGTTCGCGATAGATCACGCCGTCGCGCGTGATGCGATGCCCTGCTAGTTCGATAGAGGTTACGGTTTGGCCAGCGTGCAGCTGTGCATCGTAGGCAGCGTCGACCGCGGCGTTTACGCGAAAGGCGATAAATAGTATCAGAGGAATGAGTACATGCATGAGCATCGATGGGTCGAAGAGGTTGTGGAAACTAGTGGATTTACTCTACAAAAAAAAGACATATGCTCGCCATGAGAATGTAAATAACAGCGATTATCGTAGCGGTGATTCTACTGTCTCAGTACGGCTACTTGGAGCAATGATCAATGACCTACTTCTTTGTGTTGGTGCCGTTTGTCGGTTTAGTCGCGGCCTTTCTTTTTGCAGTGCGCACACCGCTCGCGTCCAAACCGAATCAGAGCGACGATCTCGCATTCTTATTGGCCGATCACAGCGGCTAGTCTTTACCGTCTCCTTTTACGCTGAGGCTGCGTATGACAAAGAGGGTGGAAACGGCTACGCCGCTCATGGCCAGTGCTATAAACGCATAAAACCAAAAGGCGCGTTCGATGCCCCACGAGTCGGCCAGCGAAGACATGGCAAAGGGAAAGGCAAAGGATCCCACACCGCCGCCGGTTGATATAATGGCAATGGCCATTTCCTGCTGGGTGGGAAAGAAGCGTCCAGCCAATACGACCACAACGGGGTAGACAATGGAAAATCCCATGCCCGTCGAGAAAAAGCACGCCGCTTTCCAGGTAAAACTTTCACCCCACAGGCCCAATGAGAGGCTGAGTGCCGATAGTATGCATGCGGTAACTAGGAGTACGGCTTGGTCATCGCGTCGGTAGAATATGGCGACCGATAGACGCCCTGCAAGTAGTCCCATCCAGAACAGCGAAACGGTATAGGCTCCAGAGGCCGCTGATACGCCTAGCGATTGCACAAAGTATTCTGCGATCCAATTTGAAGTCCCAATCTCTACGCCCACATAAAGTAGAATGAGCGTCGTGAGCAGGAGCATGAGCGGTTGGCTCATCAGATAGCTTAGTGGGGAGTTTTCCTGCTTTGCGGGGTCGGCAGAAACGGTTTCGAAAGACAGCAGTGTGAATGCGAGCGCCATCAGCAGAGATAGAAAGGCCAACGCGAGAAAGGCCACCTGCCAGGGGTAGCCTCGTTCGATGAGTTGGCCGATGCCCAAGGGGCCGACAATGGCACCGGTGGTGAATGCCGCGTGGATAAAGTTCATGAGGTTGCTGCGCCCGCTGTGTTCAATGCGCACAACGCTGAAGTTTGTTACGACCTCACTTCCTCCCTGTCCCAATCCGATTAACAGCAACGCGATTGCATTGATCGCCAGGGAGGGCATTTGGCCAAATGCAGCTAGCCCTGCGGCCTGTAGTACGAGTCCGTACACAATGACGCGTTTGGGACCCCAACGCCGCAGTAAAATCCCACAGACAAACGTCGAGACAAAGTAGCCGATGGAACCGCCGGCCAGGATGGCCCCCATTTCTACGTAGCGCCAGGAATAGGTGCGCAGGATTTCGGGCACGGCTGCCCCGACGAGAATAACGACCGCACCAAAGAAAACAAAATTCACAAAGAAACAGGATAGGAGCATATAGAATCGCTTTGGGCTCTAAGCCGTAAATTAGCTGTGAGGGCATGTGCATTGCGATGCGATTAGCGCGTTGTAATGTGCACACAATGGGTATGTAATTGCAAGGCTTAATGGCGCACTCTATATTGTGCATGAAGGCCAGCACAATCCATTGGCAACAAGGTGATATATAGGATATGCGACAAAAGTTATTGGTGCTCTACGCTCATTCCCCCGACCTAAATAGCCGCACTGTGGCGTGGTCTGCATACGACGGAACTGGTCAGGAGAAGCATACGACCGGCGATAGCGAAGAGCCGCCGTATGAATCCGTCGTAGCGGCTATGCGCGATGGCTGGCGCGTCATACAGTTTCCGCAACAGTATCCGGCTTATCCCGGCATGGAATACAACACCTCGTACCTGCGCTATGAGTATATTCTCGAAAAACTGGAGGATTCGAATGGTTGATAAAGAAAATCTGCTCACGAGCACGGAGATGGCGCGCTTTGTTGCAGACGGATTTTTGCGTTTTGACGAGCTGGTTCCAAATGAACTCAATGAGGCCGTGTGCGCAGAGATGGAAAGAGGAGAGATCCCCCGCGTAGCCAGCGGCCAGCCGCTGTCCGATCTCTGGCAGGAGCAGGCTATTGGCCACGTGATTCGCCTGCCTAAGATACAGGGTATTATTCAGAGTTTGGTGGGGTCAGCGCCTCTGTACGATCATCACGCCGTGCACACGGTGCAGGCCAACAGCGAACACGGTCAGATATGGCATGCCGATGCGATTATTGATACGCGGATACACTTCGATATACAGCTTTTCTATTTTGCACACGATACTCCGCGCGAGATGGGCGGAACGATGTTTTTACCGGGCAGTCAGTATCGGCGGATTAGCGAGTCAGATATTGCCCGTTACCAAAATTTTATCGGGCAGATGCCCATGGTATGTAAGGCGGGTACCGTAGCGGTCGCCCATCACGGAATATGGCACTGCGCCCAGCCCAATTTGACGGGAAAGATTCGTCATATGTTTAAGCTGCGCCTCAATCCGACGGTGCGTCAGAAACTGCTGTGGAACACGGATGATATACGGGACGAGCGCATTCCTGGGCTGCTGAGCGCCGATCATCGCTGGTATGGAAATGAGTCTCGTATAGAAGTCGTTAATCGCATCAAAATGTGGCGCTTTTTGACGGATGACGAGGAGTACGACGTATCGTACTGGATGTCGCGCATTGAAAACACGCCCGACAGCGAGCTGCAAGCCGCCTAGCGCGTAGCCCCGAATATGTGCAGGACAAAAAACGGCCATGGTCAAGGATTATCCCCTTGGT
>Ga0181571_10000294_pt1 | contig 31686 bp, 20 predicted proteins | sample 101ome_17_FD_132440 | JGI IMG/M metagenome (GOLD analysis project Ga0181571, IMG submission 132440) | Coastal salt marsh microbial communities from the Groves Creek Marsh, Skidaway Island, Georgia - 101407AT metaG (megahit assembly) | ecosystem: Environmental > Aquatic > Marine > Intertidal... | reverse complement strand
CGGGGAGAAGAAGAGGAGGCGCAGACGACGCAAGCACGAAGACTGAGATGCCATGCCATCGTGAGTTAGCTTTCCCGCTTGAATACCACCCCGTCGGGTTTGCAAAGAATGCTTCAACCTTCTCTCTCAATCTCGGTTGGGACGCGGCTGATCGGTGCAGTAGCCGCTGTGCGCGCAATGGTCGCACCCAGCCTGGCCACCGCAGTCCGAATCGGTGGAACAGGCGGGACCCTTGACTCCCGGACAGCACTGCACGTCGCCCGTGCACTTATGCGCCGGTCCCGGGCCGGGCTTGGGGCCGCCGCCGCCGCAGCCGGTCTGCTCGGGGGATAAAATTTTAACCTCGGCGCACGCGTGGGCCTCGGCGCAGCTGTTATCGTAGTGGCTGTCCCTCACGCCCGTGCACGGGCAGTCCGCGCGCTCGCCCGGTCCTGCCGGGCTCGCGTCCGTCCCCTCCCCTTGCGCGTAGCACGTGAGAACCTGCACGAGCTCGCACCGAGGAGTGCACCCCAGCGCCACGCGCTTGGCGCCGCCGAACAAATCCTGCAGCTCCTTCAGCGGCAAACTCCCGCCCATCGCGTCCACCAGCGCGTTCGGCGTGCCCTCCGCCTTTGCCAACGCGAACATGGCGTCGTAGTACCCCTTCTGGTCGAGCCCTTTCGTCGTCCCGGTGCCGTCCGCCCACGCCGCGCAGGTTCCGTGCTTGGGCCACTCGTGCGAACCCAACCCGTCGGAATACCACGCCGGCGCGAGGGCTTCGTACTCGGGTCCTCTGGGAAGCAAGGATGGGTCGTAGGTCCACGGGGACGATTTGGGGAACCAGCCGGGCTTGGTGCACGTCTGGGGCCAGAAGCACTTGCCGCCGGACGTCCCGACCGACGCCTCCTCTCGGAGGGATCTTCTCGGGGCGGCGACGTCGACTTCGTCTTCAGCCGCGGCGTCGCCGTCCACGGGGGTGGCGTACGAGGGCCACATGCCGTGGAGGGTGAGGGCCGGGACCATGGCGCTCACGTCGCACTCCTGCTTACCGCACATCCTCGGGGAGGACCCGCAGAAGCCCGGGGTCCAGCTCCTGGCGAGCTCCCAGAGGTCGAACGGGTGCCCTCCGCGGATGGGATCGTCGCAGCCGACGTGGGACTCGGCTCCGGCGTCGGGGCAGGACGGATCGTCGGGCTTGGCCCCGGCGCGGAGACCGGGGACCGCGGGGGTGACCTGAGCGGTGGACGCGGCCGCCGCATGGACGGTAGCGATGGCCTGGGTAGTGAACGGGGAGGGCCGGGGAGGTCAGGGCGCGACATTTGAATATCCGCGGGAGACGTTTGGATATCGTGAAGGGGCACGGCGGCCGTATCGGGAGTGGCGATGATTCTAACGGGGATGACTCGCGCGCGCTCACCGCGAGAACAAGGGTGAGGGAGAGCATCGCTCGGATCATGTCGAAAGCCGAAAAGGATCGCGTGCGCTCGGCGTGCGAATGGAACCGCGGCAAGGAATATGTCCGAGCTGCCAAGTCAGCACGAAGACTCAGCTCGCGCCGAGAAATTCGCGTCTGTCGTCAGCGCCGACCGAAGGCGCGTTTCAGCTCACACGCGCGCGCGCTCCCCACGGGTCGCGCTCGACGGCACGGCGACCGCGACGATGACCGCGCCGGTTCTTCCCGGCGAGCCCCTGCGCCACGCCGACGAGGTCCGCTCCGGCCCCGGAACCTACGTCCGGGGCAAGAGCGTCATGGCGGCGGTGATGGGGCACGCGCGGACAACCCCGGCGGCTGACGACGCCGACGATAAGCGCCCGCTCGTCGAGGTGATCAAGGGGCCCGTCGTGACCGGGGATGGGACGGGGCGCGGGGGCGGCACGCTGCTCCCCGAGGTCGGGGACGAGGTGTTCGCGCGGGTACTCCGCATCAACCCTCGGCAGGTGTGGTGCGAGATCGTCGCGGTGAATGGCAAGGCGGTGAACGACGCCTCGGGGTTCCAAGGGATCGTCCGGCAGCAGGACGTGCGGGCGACGGAGATTGACAAGGTGGACATGTACGAGTCTTTCCTGCCCGCCGACGTCATCAGGGCCAAGGTGCTGAGCCTCGGGGACCAGCGGAGCTATTACCTCACCACGGCTCGGAACGAACTCGGGGTGGTGCAGGCGAAGAGCCCGTTCACGGGGGAGCCGATGGTGCCGGTGTCGTGGCAGGAGATGATGTGCCCGAGCACGCAGGTCAAGGTGCCCAGGAAGGTGGCCAAGGTGGAATGAGCGTCTTTCACGTTGGAGCGTTGTAACTGTATCGATCGTAATACGCAGCGGTCTCGTCGTAGATTTGGTTCGTGCACACTTTTACTTGCAGGAACATTCTGGAGAAGCCACTCGGTTCGCTCGTTCACTGCGCACGGCGCAGAGGGGGAGGAGGATGTCGATGTCGACCGCGAGGTGTACGGTTGGTGCGAGCACACGCACGATGGCGTCGCGCCCGTCCCACAGCGTCAGGAGCCCCGCCCGCTCCCCCGGGCGCGTCGTCGCCAGCGCGAAGGCCCCCGGAGGATCGTCCACGACCCGCGTCGCGCTGAAGGCTGAGGAGCTCACCGTCGAGGCGTTCGCGCCCTTCGGGCAGGTATGCAAAGCCGAGGAGGACGGCGTGGAGTTCGGCCCGGCGGACGCACAGCTGGACCTGTCGCAGGGTACCCCGAGGTTCTACGTCATGAGGCTCAGGGACAAGGACCTCTCGTTCGATCGGATAACGTACCACGAGAAGGTGACCCAATGCCTCGGGGCGCTCGGAGATGAAGACTGGTACATGGCGGTGGGGGAACCGACGATGGACGTCGCGAAGTACCCCAAGCACGACAGCACCGACAGAGCGCTCAGGGTGTTCAGGGTTCCGCCCGGGCATTTTCTGAAGATGCACGCGGGGTGCTGGCACGCCGGGCCGCTGTTCGAGTCGGGTGTCGAGTTCATGGACTTTTACAACCTCGAGCTCGCCGACACCAACGTCGTGGACCACAACACGCACGTGTTCTCGGAGGTGGACGACATCGTGTACGACGTGATGGACTGAATCATCGGTGCGGATTTCGCTAGACTACAGACGAGAGGCGCTCGGCGGTGTTAACGACATGACAGAACTCGCGTTCATATTCCACTCGTCACTCACCCTCACTTTGCCTCGTCGGCTCCTCCGCCCCCGCGTCTCACTTGATCTTGAGGGAGTTCATCTTGACCGGGGTCTCCGGGGCGTCGCGCATGTTGGTCTTCGTCTTCCCGATCTTATTCACCACGTCCATGCCGCTGGTCACCTTGCCGAACACCGGGTGCTGCGACGGGGTCTGGCCGTCGAACCAGTCCAGGAACGAGTTGTGAACCGTGTTGACGAAGAACTGCGAGCCGCCGCTGTTGGGCTGGCCGGTGTTGGCCATGGAGAGGGTTCCCGGGAGGTTCGAGGTCTTATCGATGAGTTCGTCGGGGATGTTGCCGCCGGCGTCGCGCTTGATGGTCTTCCCCTGGCACTCGAAGGAAGAGCCTCCCTTGGGACCGCCGGTTCCGGCGCGGGGGGACTGGGGATCCGACGAGTTGGGGCAGCCGAACTGGAGCATGAACCCGTCGATGACCCTGTGGAAGTGAAGGCCATCGTAAAAGCCGGAGTTGGCGAGATCGACGAAGTTGCTGGCGGTGATGGGCATCTTGTCCATGAAGATCTCGGCCTCGAAGGTGCCCATCGAGGTGTCGAAGACGGCGATCGGGTTGGACGATGCCTGCGCGGAGAGCGCCCTGATTGCGGGGCGCTGGATGAGAGCCGCCTGTTGCACCGCACGGCCGGCGAGGGCGGAGCCAGAGGCGCGCAGGCTGGCGGGGCGGATGGCTCTGGCGATGGTGGCGGCGGCGGCAATCATCTTCGGATGTTCGGGCTGTCGATACGTCCACGCGCGGGGTCGTCAAGACTGAAGGGCGGCGGTTGGGGACTTTCGCTTTCTGTTTCGGCACTTCTGACGTGGCATCTGGCAGCTGCTGCAGGCTGCCAAAGCTGGGAGTGCGACTGCCGAAAGAAGCATCGATGATGCGATCGACACGGACACTGTCCACGCGGCGGCACGGAACGCGGCGGGTTTCGGACGCCATGATGTCCAACGCGCCTCCGGAGAGCGCCCTTCGGGGTCGCGATCTCCACGTCTCCTTTGACGACGTCCAGCGCTCCGACGAGGCGTTCCAGCGACCCCCGCCCCTGGAGCTCCCCGACAGCACGCCGAGGCTGAAGTCCGTGCGCAAGACCCCGAGCGGATCGGCCAAGCACCGGGAGATCCGGTCGGCATACGGGCCCAACCTGCGATTCCCGAACTCCACGAGCAAGGATGAGTTCCCGCCGCACAGCCCGGGTCCACTGTGAGTCCCGAACCCGCGCCGCGACGCCCCCGATGCGCCCCCGATGCCACCCCCCAGGGCGCCCTCCTTCCAAATCTGGCCATTTTCCCGTGGTCGCGCGTTCGTTGGTTGTTACGTTTGTCTCGATCGGCCCGAATCGCTGACCGAGGCCCCGCACCTTTCGTCGCGCGCAGTTCGTCGGGCCCGAGGAAGGCGTACGTCCCCTCGCCCGTCAAGTTCGACGCCGTGTCCGAGTCCAGGGACAAGTACCGCGCGCACGACGTCCAGCCGTTGCCCAACATCCCCGTCAAGCCGTACCGAAACACGGGCGCCAAGTTCGACGATGTCACCACCAACAGGGCGACGTACGTGGTGGAACCCGGCGCGTACCAGCGCCTCGCCGCCCCGAAGAAGGCGTACGTGCCCTCACCGGTGAAGTTTGACACGGTATCGGAGTCCAGGGCGAAGTACACCGCGCACGCCACGGATATTCGCACGCCGCCCATCGGGCTGTGGGTCGCCAACGACCTCGTCGAGGTGATGGTCCAGCCGGGGGCGGACCGACCGCTCAGCGTCTCGAAGATGTTCAGCACGACGAGCAACGGGCAGGACGAGATGGAGCTGAAGATCGTGGAGGGGTGGTCACGGAAGGCGAGCGAGTGCAAGCTGCTGACGGTGTTCGAGATTGAGGGGATTCCGGCGCAGCCCGCGGGTCGCCCGCAGATTCGCGTCACGCTGTCGGTGGATGCGGAGGGCACGATGACGGTGAGAGCCGTCGACTGCGATAACGACCACGCGGTGCTCGCGGAGGAGACGGTTGAGGTGACGCCGGCGTATTCGGTGTCGCCGCCCAAGGGTGTGCACGCCGCGGGATCGCCTTCGCCTGATAAGCACGGGGAGAGGAGGGCCAACTATCGTTGAGCGAGCTCGGCGTCGCGGCGCGGTGCAATGCTGAAAAGAAAATTTTACTCGTACAAAAGAATGAAAAGAATGGTCTGACCTCTGCCTATCATACAAAATGAACGCGTCGAAAGGATCACGGCGTCTCGGTCTCGAGCTCATCACATGCCGCCGCCGGCGATGATGCGGGGCAAGAGCGCGGTCGCCAGGCCCAACGCGTAGTAACCCCAGACGGGAACCTCGATCCCGTTCAGGCCCTTTGCGGCAACCTCGCCAGCCGCCTCGAGCCGCTTCCTCTGCGCCTCATCCTCGGGGTCCACCGTGCTCAGGTCGACGTCCTCGGCGAGAGCGTACGCCTTTTTGATGCATTCCAGCTCGTTCGCGAGCCAGTGCGCGTCGTCGGTCACCGCCCGTCGCGCGCGAGCAACCGCGTCGTCGCGCTCCCCGACGAGGGAATCGATTCGTTTTTCGAGTTTTTCCACCGCCGCGGCTCGGTCCGCCGCGGCGTCGTTTCTCGCCGCCTCGACCTGCTCGACGGCCCGTTCGGTCACCTCCAGGAGCGCAGCCTTGGCCTTTCGCGCGGTGTCCTCGAGTTCGTCGGCGTGGCGGGCGAGCGCAGCCTTAAACTCCGTCTCGTGCGTCTCGCGCATTCGCGCCATCTCGGCGCGAACCTCCTCCGCGGTTCGCGACTCGGCGTCGAGCGCCGCCTGCTTGGCCTCCATCTCGGACGCGTGCGCCGCGAGGAGGTCCTTGGTCTCCCGCTCGTGACGCGCGGTGAGATCCCTGGATGTATCCAGAAGTTTCTGGTCGTACGCCTTGATCTGGGCGTCAAACTCGACGCGGGCGCGCTTGGCTTCGTTCTTGAACTGCCGGTCGAGGTTATCGCGAAACGTATCCGCGGTGGCCATCATCGACTTGAGCTCCTCGGCAGCGTTCGCGCGGGTCTCCTCGATCGTGGCCTTGGCGGCATCCTCCGCGGCCCTCGCGGCGGCATCCGCCTCGGATTTCTGTTTGGCCATGGCCGCCTCGAACCGCGCCCTCTCCTCCTCGAGGGTCGTCGCGGCGGAGGCTTCGGCGGCTAGGAGCTTGCCTTCGTACTCGAACCGGGCCTCCGCGAGCGCCTTTTCAGCCTCCGCCTTGCCCCGCTCGTACGCTTCGTCCGAAGCCTGCACCTGCGCCTTGAGCTTCTCATCGAGGGCGGCGTATTCCAACTCGAAAGCCTCGGTGTCGACGCTCGGATTGGACTCGACAGCCTTCTTCAGCTCCTCCGCCGCAGCCTTCTTCGCGCTCTCGAGCGCGTCCTGGTAGGCAACCTTCGCGCGTTCGGCCTCAGCCTTGGCGTCAGCCTTGATCGCGTCCATCTCAGCCTGAAGAGTGGCCCTCTGCTCAGCGAGTTGCTTAGCGGCATCGTCGGCGGCGAGCTTGAGCGCCGCAGTGGACTCCGCCTTGGCAACGGCAACCTTATCGTCTGCATCCTTGGACGCCGCCAGGACCCGCTGTTCAAGATCCTTAATCGCGCTCTTGGCCGCCTCCGTCGCCTCCGCCATCCGCTTATCGTGGTTCGTCTGCATCTGCTCGATCGTGCGGTTGAGGGAGGCGACCTCCTCCTGGGACTTTTTCTGCGCCTCGACCACCTCGATGGCGGCGGCTGCCTTGATCGAGCCGAGCTCTTCGGCGTGGTACTCGCGGAGGGACTTGATCTCGAGGAGGAGCTCTTCTTCCCTTTGCTGGAGCTTGGCAGCCATGGAAGCGTTGACGTCGGCGACAGCTACGTCCTGCGCGGCCGCCGCTCGGGTCAAGGCGTCCTCGGCCTCCTTTTTGGTCTTCGCCAGAGCGGTTTCCATCTGCAGGAGCTTGTCAGCAAATTCAGATCCAGACGCGTTGAGGGCATCCTTCCTCTTCTGGTCGAGAGCCTCCATCGTCGCCGCGGCGTCAGCCATCTCCTTCGCGGCGTTCTCCATGACCTCTTTGAGCTCTTTCCTGTGCTCGACCATCAGAGCGTTCTTCTCCTGGGCGTAAGCAGCTTTTGTCTCGTTGAGCTCGGCCATGAGCCTGTCGGAAATTTCGTCAGCCTCCCTCGCCGCAGACGCCACGCTCGCCGCCAGCGCGCCGTCCTTCTCGTCCGACATCCTGCGCAATTCCTCCTTGTACCTCGCCTCAGCCTGGACGAGCTTTTCCGCGGCTGCTTCGGAGGCGGCGGCGAGGTCGGATTCGGCCTTGGCCACCGCGGCTTGGTACTCGGTCGCCTTGGCCTCGAGCTCGGCGTACTTGGCGTCAGCCGCTTCGTCCCTGGAGTTCATCTCCGCCGTCGCGGCTGTTGCGGCCGCTGCGAGGGCCTGGGCGTACCCAGCCTCCGCGGAGGCGATGGCCTCGTCGTGCTCGCGTCTTATTTCGTCGATTCTGGCGTTCAGGGCCGAGACGGAGGTGGCGCGGTCCTTCTCGGCGGCTGCCTTTGCCGCCATGAGAGTTTCGGCGGCGACTTCCTTGGCGTTTTGCAGCTCGTTCTCGAGAGCCTCAGCCTTCTTCGCGGCGGTCTCCTTGACCAGCCCGATGGCCGTGGCGGATTGCTTCTCAGCCTCGTTCAGCTTCTCGCGCCACAGTTCCTCCACGGCGGCAGCCTTATCGGCGAGCTCAGCTTCGAGCCTGGCGGCAAAATCCGCCTTGACGTTGTCCATCTCCTTGCCAAAGTTGCGTTGCAACTGCTCCTTCTCGTCCGCAAACACCAACTTCGCCGCGTTCAGCTTGGCGACGCCGTCGGCCACGGCGTCGTCCACCGCGGCGAGCATGCGAACTCTCGCCTTGGCGCGTTCAGAGTCCATCAGCGCCTTGAGAGCTCGCCTCTCGCCGGCGGCGGCGCGGGACTTGGCGTCAAACGACTGTTGCAGCGCGGCGCGGACAGACTCGACCGCCGCGTTCCTGTCCTTCTCGATCTGCGACTCGAGCATCTCGATCTCCTCGTCCTGCGCGGTCTGCATCGTCGTGAGCGCCTCGTCCTGCGCGGCGTTCAACTCGGCGATCTTTTCGTCGTGAGCGGCTTGAAGCTTAGCCGTCTCGCCCTCCCAGTGCGCGTTGAAATTCTTCTCAGCCTCGGCGATCTCCGCGGTGAGCCTGGCGCGGACGATGCTCTCCAGCTTGGCCCTCTCGCTGGTGAAGTGGTCGTAGAGGGCGCCGCGTTCCGCCCTCGCGGTTCGAAGCTCCGCGCGAACAGTCGCGACGACCTCGTCCCTCTCCGCCGTGAGCTTCGCGATCAACGCCTCCTCCTCCGCCTTGAGCTTAGCGACCGTGGCCTCGAGTTCCTGCGCGGAGGCCTCGTTGTTCTTGGCGAGTTCCGCGACGGCGGCTTTCTTGGCCGCCATGAGGGATTCGGTGGCGACGTCCTTGGCGTTCTGAAGCGCCTCTGCGTGGTTCGCGTGCAGCATCTCAATCTTGGACTCGTACGCCACGCGGAGGTTCTCGACGTGCTGATCGTTGAACGCCCTCTCCTCCTTGACGCTGTCCTCGTAATCCGCGGCGACGGCTTTGATGGTGGCGGCGTGTTGCGCCTCGAGCAGCTCCACCCGTTCGCGCCACTCGTTCGCCACCTTCACCTCAGCCTCGGCGACGGCGGACTTGACGGACATTTCCAACTGCTTCGCCGCGTCCGTCCGCTCATCCTCCAAGAGCACCTGAAGTGCCTTGCGCTCGGCGGTCGCGGCAGCCATCGTCGACTCCATCTCGAGTTTGTGCTGAATCTTGAGCGACTCGATCGCGCGGTTGAGAGCCGCTTGACCGGAGGATCGTTCGGAGGCGCCGGCGTTGGCGAGCGCCTTGGCGTGAGCAGCCTCCGTCGCGGCGATTCGTTTCTGGAGGTGCTCCTCGATCCTCGCGGACTCGGACTTCCACCACTCCGTGTGCTGGTCGGCCAAGGCCAACGCCGCGCGGTATTTGGCCATCTCGCTGTCGAATATCCGCCTCTGAGCCGAGTAAAGACCCCGCGCGGCTCGCAGCGCGGCGGTGAGCCTCTCGCGCTCCTCGTTCGCCTTGGCCTCAGTCTCGGCGATGGTCTTCTCCAGACTGCCGATCTGGGTCTTGAGCGCGGTGATGTCCGAGTCGTAGGCGTCTTTCATGCGGGCGATCTCCTGGGTCATTCGTTCCTCGACGTTTTGGAGCGCCGCGGCGATGCCCGCGTACTTGCTCAGTTGCTCGTTTTTGTTGCGGAGAATCACAATCTCGGCTTTGAGCGTCTTGATGCGCTGCTCGTATATCCCCTCCAGCCTTCTCACCTCGCTCGCCTTCTCGCTCTCGATCTGCGCCAGCCTCGCCGTCTCCTCCTGGAACTCCTTCATCATCAACTCCTTCAGCCTCTCGAGCACCTCGAGTCGGGACTTCTCCCCCGCCGGCCCCGCCGTCGCGGACGACTGCATCCCCTCGCGCGTTGGCGCGAGCATCACGTCGTTGGCGGTGACCACCATCGTCTCGCTGCCCGGCGACTCCTTCGTCACCGTGATCGTCAACCCTTCGCTGAGCTCCTTGGCGAGGTACCTGGCGACGCACACGCTCGCGGACGCCGCCAACGCCGCCGCGGCGCACGCCTTGGACGTCTTCGCGCACTCGACGACGCACGCGGCGGCTAACGAGCCGAAGCCGTACGTCAGCGCCGACGCCAACGTCGCTTTGTTTGGTGCGGTCGGTCGATCGATCGCGACGTCCTCGAGCTTACGACACAGCGCGTGCGCCCAGAGGGCGGCGTAGGTGAGCGCCGCGGACGCGAGGGCGGACGCCGCGGGGGATGCCGACGCCGCGGCGGGTCCGCCCAACGCGGAGAAGGCTGCGTTCATGGCGGCGACCGCGGCGAGGACGGCGAGGACGCGGAAGTTTCGGGGCTGCGTACCGCCCGGCGCGGGGCCTCGGCCAATCCCGGTGGCGGGCTTGTAGACGTATCCGGAGCCGTTCGCGGGGCCCGCCCCGGGCGAGCGCCTCTTGATCACGGTCCCGACGCTCGCGGCGTCTCCGCCGGGACTTCCGGCGGTGGACACCGCGAGCGTGGAGAGCGAGACGGCGCGACGGGGGACGCCGCGGGTGGCCACGCGAACTACGCATCGTCCGCCGTGAACCCGGGACGCCCGCGCGCTGAGAGTCGCGAACCTTACAGTCATCGACGGGGACATTCCGACGAGAGCCATCTTGTGGCTCGTATGCCTCCTTGGCGGAGATCCGGGACGACGCTTCTCGCGGGTGAGGCTCTTCTTCGCACCACGCGCGGCAGACGCGACGCGACGGACCGCGACAGGCCACGCCGGCACCTCGGTCGCGACCTGTTTCGAGGCCTCGGTCGAAGCGACGCACGACTTTGAGTGGTCTTCGCGCCTGAGGCCCGAACGCGTTCGACGCGGAGATATTCGTGTCGGTCGCTGACTCGAAAGGCCGAAGCGTCGCCGGCGACAGCGCTGATAGGAGCTGACCAGAAACCCATACAAAAAGTCCCAAATCTGATGAATCCGGAATGAAGGCAATCTTCTCAACAAAGGGATAGTCACGCCTGGAGCTCATTTATGGTTAACGCCAAGATCATTTCTCAAGCGCTCCCAGATAACGAGAGGTGAGAGAGTGCTGCGAAAAATTTTGAAGCTCGACCCAGACGACCCGAGGTGACATTGCCGCGCGAGCAGAGGACATCCCAACACCATGGACGTCATCGCGCGCTCCATCGGGGGCTTCGTGCCCATTTACGACTACCAAACCGCCAAGGAGTACGCTGAGCTGCTCCTGAACGCGCAGGTGGTCGTCTCCGTCTTCGGTGCCCTGTCCTGGGCCTTCGGCGGCATCAACATGATCACCTTCGGGTTCACCCTCTTCGCCATCGTGGCCCTGGAGGCGGGCAGCGACCGGCTCCTGCGGATGTACACCATCTTTGTCACAGGAATGTGGATTATGGACGTCGTGTGGCTCGCGCTCTGGGGGACCCACCTGCACAAGGCCTCGGTGAGTCAACTAGAATTCTGGCGCCAAACCAACGGTGTCCCTCACCTCCTCGCGGTTCTACGCCCGGTATCGCCCCCTGCCCCGACGCTCAGTCGTCTCCCCTCCCGCTGACGTCAACCGTACGCCCGATACTCCCTCCCCGCAGGTTCCCTGGTACAACATGGGCCTTTCGGAGCCCTCCACCACCGACAAATTCGCCACCGTCCCCAAGTTCCTCCTCGCCATGCAGAGCATCACGTTCATCATCCGCCACCTGCAGATCCTCCTCTGGTCCAAGATGTGGGACCTCGACTTCGGCGGCGCCGGCGGACCCGGAGCCAACGACCCGTACCACAACATGGAGGCGCACCCGTCCATCCCGCCCCCCGCGGCTCCCGTTCAGTACGCGCACACCCCGGGGGTCGGGGACGACGCTTACGTGCCCCCATCCAGCGGGCCCGGTCCCGCGAATCCTCCAGCCGCGATGAGCCCGGCGGCGTCGCCCTACAAGCCCCCCGCGTCGGGACCGGGACCCGCGCAGTGATTGTCGTTCACGCGTGAGCGCGACACGGCGGGGGGCTGACCCCGCGTAGAGGGTGAGCGGAATACGGCGAGGTCGACGGGGAGGCTTTGGGCGCCGACTCGAAATTGCGCGTGTCCCCGCGTCCTCGGTGTACTCGTACTCGAATTTGGTAGTACAAACTAGGAGCAGGTTTGTGATCTTGGTCGCTAGTCCAAGTGCTAATTCGTGTTCCGCCCTCGTCGCCTCGGTGGTCTCCTCCTCTCGATTCCGGCTGAAGCCGGAGCCAGCCCTCTGTGTCTTGTCGCGTGTTTTCGACCCCTCGAACGGACTAATAACGCTGTTGGTGCCGCCGCCCCCTCACGTTTTCGTGATCATCGTGCGTGGCCCAAGGAATGATACGTCCCCGCGCGAGCTCATCGCCTCGTCCCATCGACGCTCCCCGCTTCGCTCGCGCGCGGATCCCCCCGCGTGGTGGCTCGACGGCCCGAGGTGAAGGTGGACCCTTCGCGGCAGCGGGCAATCGGTACCATCGCCGCCGCCGACGCAAGCGTCTGTTCCCCCTCGGACCCGCCCCATCCTCGCCGCCCTCGACGGGTGCGAACCGCCCTCCGGTTCACCCGTCGACTCGCACGTGAGCTCACTGCTGGTTGGCCTTGTTGGCGGCGTCGGTGAGAGCCGGCTGGCCGTAGTTCAGCGTGCGCCTGTCGATTGTTCGGTTCGGGTGGTCAGTCTCGATGTGAAAAAGTGTCGATCGTCCGTCGGGCGAGGCGCGAGGGACTCGGCGCGTCTCGCGAGGCACGGATCGCCGGGAGGAACCCGGAGATGCGACGAGGTCACCGCGGGGCCGATGCGATCGGCGGGCGAGGTGGGAACGCCGCGGCGGACGCGCGTCGCCCCGATCGGTTTGAAAAACACGCGCGCGAAACTCGCGAATCCGACTGCAGCGTGGGGGCCCTGACGGTGCACGCACCTGTAGAGCATGATGTGGGGCTCGGGCCTGTGGATGGCGTAGTGCACCCAGCCGCGGGACTGCTGCACGCCGAGACCGCGCCACTCAGCCTGATAGACAACGGGGGATCGGATCGTCAGAGATCGGGCTCGGGAGGACCAGTTGAGCGCACGCGGCGGGGGCGAGTCCGGAGGCGGGAAGGCTTTGAAAAACCAGCGCTCGCATCCAAACGTTGCTCGTGTGCAGCGGTGAGGGCAATCGTTGAATCTCGAGCTCGCACCCCCCGTCGGAAAACGACGGTCGTGGCGGGTCTCGACCCGATCTGGGGGAGCGGTGACGTACCTCAGAGAGAAGGCGACCCTTAGGCAGGAGCTTGGCGATGTCGGGAGGGAGGACGACGTGCCTGCGGAGCGCGAAGAGGGAGAAGGGGCGAGGGGTCAGTCGCGGAATTTTTCGGTGCGGGTGCTCGGGGGTCCCTGCGGTGGGGTGCAAAAGCGATCCGGGTGCGCGCGCGTAAACCGCGGTATCGGCGCGTCACGATCGATCCGGGCCAAAATTTCGGGCGCCAAACGCTCGATAACACCCTAAAGGATGTTACCGTCGCGTCGGTCAGGCGTGAACAGCTCAACGCGCGCGACGCCGGCGCCGGCGCGCAGCGTGGGGAAACACCCATCTTCGCGCGCGCGGTAAAACAACTTTCGAAGCTGAGGCCCGAAATCCCGCACGCACGGACCGCGGCGTTTGCTGCCGTCGGCGCGATCTCTCACCTGTACTCGTAGACGTCGTCGTAGTACTTCTCGGAGTACTGAATCTGAGGCATGATTACTTGTTCCTCTCGCGGGTTCGTGCGGCGTGCCGTGCACAGGTGCCGCTCTTCCGGCGGGGGCTTGCGAGTTCACACATCGGACGGTCCGGACCCGATTCACCTACGGTCGGAACTTGACGAGGACTTCAAAACTCGAATCCCCGTTCCCAGTCTGTTCGTCCCCGACTAAATCCCGACGCGCATTTCATGACGCTTCGTTTCGTGCTCGGTACCCCCGAAACCGTGACTCGTCACCTGTGGAGTAAATGATCCAGTTGGCTCGGAGCGTGGATATGAACCGGCTGGTCGAAAGCCCGGATCCGGCATCGGTGACGGACACCCGCGACGAAACAGCTCGGATGGGGGGAAAGGCTCGCATCTCGCCCCTCCCGCCGCACAGCCCCAGCCCCGGTCCGAGGACGATGACGCACGCGCCCGACGCAGCCTCGTGGGAGATGCCCGAGGGAAACGCCGAGGCCGCCGCCGCGCTCACGCGCGCGCGCGCCGAGGCGGCCACGGCCGTGCACCGAGCGCAGCGCCCACCCACCGTCACCGCCCTCGCCGACGACGTCGCGCGGGTGTCCGTGGACGACGCCAAGGAGAACGAGCGCCGAAATGACGCCAAAACCGTCTCACCGCTCGAGGCGCTGATGACCGCCAAGGCGAACGGCGTCGCCACCGCGCATCGCGCGCTGCTCGCGCTCGCGTCGCCGGCCGCATTCGCGAGAGCCCCCGAGCAGGCGACAGTCGCGGCGGGCGCGACAACCGCCGCCAAACCGACGGACAACGCCGGGCGGGTTCGCGCCACGAAGGAGTTATACGCGGAAAGCCAGAGGCGGGAGGCGGCGCGGCGGCGGGAACGGGCCAGGACGGCGGAACGCGCGAGGGAGACGTCGAAACTTTGCGCCGCAGCCGTCGACGCGGAGGTTGCGGCGGCGGCGGCGACGCAGCCGGCGCCCGCCGCGGAGGAAAGGGCCCGGATGGAGGCGGAGGCGGCGAGGGCGGCGGAGGCGGAACGTCGCGGGGCGGAGAAGGCCGAGGAGGCGAAGCGCGCGAGCGAGGCGGTGAAGGCTGTGGAGGCGCTGCAGGAGACGGTCAAGAGGCGACTGGCGAGGAAGGGGATCTCGCTGCCGCCGCTGTGCGGGTGCCCACACGCGAGAACCGCGAAGCCGTTCGCGATGGACCACGTGTACAAGTGCGCGAGGAACTGCCCGCTGCGGGGTGACGAGGTGGCGTACCGAGCGGCGCTGGCGCAGATGCTGGCGGCGCACGACATAGTCGTCACGCCGCCGCCGCTTCCGGTGTGATCGCGTACTTCATCGATTAATTTCACGAGTCAATGATTCACTTGGACAGCGCCGCGACGATGGTGTCGCGCGCGTCGTCCAACGCCGCGTCCAGCTGCGTCGCGTCGCGCCCGCCAGCCTGCGCGAACCCTGGCTTACCCCCGCCGCCACCCCCGCACGCCTTCGCCGCCGCGCCCAGCACCGCGCCCGCCTTGAGCCCCCCCGCGCTCCGCACCTCGTCGTCGAAGATGGCCACCAAGCCAACCTTGCCGTCGGCGCTCCCGCTGCCGAGCACCACCGCCGCGCCCGCCTCGCCGGCTTCGCCCGCGAGTTTCGCGAGCAAACTCTCCGCCGCCGACTTGAGCGCCGCGGGGTCCACGCCGTCCAGCCTCGCCACCAGCACCCTGGACCCGTTCGACGCGACGATCGCGTCCGCCGCGAGCGCCGCGGACTTGGCCGCGGCGACCTCGCCTCGAAGCGCCTCCGCCTCCTTCTGCGCCGCCCTGAGGTCGTCCATCAGCGACGTCACGCGTCCGGCGATCTCCTCGGGGGGGACGCGGAGGGCGCCGGCGAGCTCACGGACGACCCCCTCGCGCTGGTTGAGGAGCTCGACGACGCCAGGGCCGGAGACGGCCTCGATGCGTCGGACCCCCGCGGCGATGCCCGCCTCGGAGACAATCTTGAACCCGCCAATCTCCGCGGTGTTGGCGACGTGGGTGCCGCCGCAGAGCTCCATGGACACCCCGGGGACGTCCACGACGCGGACGACGTCGCCGTATTTCTCGCCGAACATGGCCGTCGCGCCGCGGCTCTTGGCCTCGGCGATGGGCATCTCCCGCGCGACGAGGTCGGTGGCGTCTCCGATCCAGCCGTTGACGAGCGCCTCAATCTCCTCGAGCTGCGCGGGGGTGGGACCCGCGGGGGCGTTAAAGTCGAAGCGGAGCCTCTCGGTGTTGACGAGGGAACCCGCCTGCGAGACGTCCTCGCCGACCACCCTCTTGAGCGCGGACTGGAGGAGGTGCGTGGCGGTGTGGTTCGCCTTGGCGCGGCGGCGGGACTCGGCGTTCACCGCCGCCGTCACCGCGTCGCCGACGGACACCGACGGTTTGTTTCCGGAGCTCGAGTCGCCGACAACCTCGCAGACGTGGACGAAGACCCGCCCGCCCGCGGCTTTTCGACAGTCGCGCACGGAGAGGATGACGCCGTTCGCCAGCTGGATCTCGCCCTCGTCGCCAACCTGCCCGCCGCCCTCGGCGTAAAACGGGGTGGCGTCGAGGACGACGTCCACCGTCTCGCCCGCGCCCGCCGAGTCTACCCGCTCCCCGGCTCTGACGATGGCGCGGACAGTCACCGACTGCTCCACGAGGCTGCCGTAACCGGTGAACCTGGTGGGCTCGCCAAGCTCGTCCGCGATCGTCGCGAGGAGGTCGCCCGCGGTGACGTCCACGGTGACGCGAGCGTCGCGGCTGAGGGTCCGGGCGATCTCCATCGCCGCCTCGAAACCCTCGACGTCGACGGCGACGCCCTCCTCGGTGGCCACGTCGGTGGTGATGTCCAGGGGGAAGCCGTACGTGTCGTAGAGGGTGAAAGCGTCGTCGCCGGAGAGCTTGGGGGCCTCGGCGTCCTTCGCCTTGGCGGCGGCGATCATGTCCGCGAGGATCTCCTCGCCGCGGCCCAAGGTTTTGGCGAACCGAAGCTCCTCGCGCTCAAACTCCTCGTAAATCTTTCGCGCTCGGTTCGCCACCTCGGGGTCGCAGTCGCCGCTCATCCCGACGGCAACCTCGGCGATGGCGGGAGTGAACGCCTCGGCACCCTCGGGTGCCTTGACGCCGAGGAGGCGGCCGCATCGGACCACGCGGCGGAGTAACCGGCGGACGATGTACCCGCGGCCGACGTTGGACGGGAGAACGCCGTCGGAGACGAGGTACGCGACGGCGCGGGTGTGATCGCCGATGACCTTGAGCTTCAGCTTGGTGGCGTCGTCGGCGTCGTCGTAGGATATTCCGGCCATGGACGCGGCCTTGTCGATGATGGGACGGATCAGGTCGGTCTCGTAGTTGTTGGGCTTGCCCTGGAGGATCTGCGCCATGCGCTCGAGGCCCATGCCGGTGTCGATGTTCTTGTTCTTGAGCGGCGCCGTCTTGCCGCTGGCGTCGCGGTTCATCTCCATGAACACGAGGTTGTAAAACTCGATGAAGCGCGAATCGTCCTCGAGGTCGGCACCCTCGGCACCCCGCTCCGGGTGGAAGTCCCAGTACAGCTCGGAGCACGGGCCGCACGGGCCAGTCGGACCCGCGGCCCAGAAGTTATCCGCCTCGTCCAGGCGCTTGATGCGCTCCTCCGGGACTCCCACGACGTCGCGCCAGATGGCGTAGGCCTCGTCGTCCTCCCTGAAGACGGAGACGTAGATGCGAGTCTCGTCGAGGCCGTACTCCTTCGTGGCGAGCTCCCACGCGTACTGGATTGCCTCCTTCTTGAAGTAGTCGCCGAAGGAGAAGTTGCCGAGCATCTCGAAGAAGGTGTGGTGCCGCGCGGTGACGCCCACGTTCTCGATGTCGTTGGTCCTGACGCATTTCTGGGTGGTGGTGGCGCACGGGACGGCGCGCTCCGCCTGACCCATGAAGACGGGCTTGAACTGGAGCATTCCCGCGATGGTGAGCAGCACGGTGGGGTCCTCCGGGACGAGCGAGGAGGACGGCAGGCGCGCGTGGCCCCTCTGCTCGTAAAACTCGAGGAACCGGCGGCGGATGCCGGAGCCGGAGATGTCCTTGCCGGCGGCATCCTTGAGGTCGGCCGTCTTGGGAGCCGCCGTCTCGGTGGAAGATGACGCCGCGGAGGCCATGGGGCGGATCACGCGCGCGCACTGCACACCATCCCTGCGGTGCGCGAGCACGCCGGTCCTGCGAAACCTGGATAAAATTGGGCAGGAAAAGGGTGAGCCTCTCGATTCATTCTCGCGCTCGACGCGGTTGGACCGGGGGGGCGGGTCGAGGGGTCGGGGAGGGCACTCACCCGACGCCGCGGGCGATGGCGACACCCGCCGTGCGAAGCATGATGCTCGGCGACAGGAGAGTCTGCATTGGAGCGCCCCGGTGCTGGCGGAAGCGCGCCCCTGAAGGAGTGGTGAGACGTGGCCACCGAACCGGCAGACCGGCGTGAAAATCCAGCCGAGAGGGCGGAAATTTTGAGGGTTGCGAGGGGCGGAGAGCGTTCTCACAGAAGGTCGGAGAAGGCTCCCGCGTGGCCGTCAGAACACGCGAGCGCGACGCAAGAGTCGGAGCGACGAATCGCAGCTCGGTCGCAGATCGAGGACAAATCGACGGAGGCGCTCGGACGGCGTGTGGGCTCGCGTGTAAAGCAAGGGCGCGTCACCGATCGTCGCCGGCAGGGTTAGACCAATAATCCGACAGCAGAAAGACGGGATGATGATGATGGGTTCGAGGGCGTTCGCCATCTTCGGGCTCATGCTGTGCGCGATGCTCGCGGTGGTGGTTAACTCGCAGGTCGTGGACATGCCGGACTTCTCCTTCGTCACCTGCGGGAGCACCATCAAGCTCCAGCACGCGGGCACCAAGGCCAAGCTCCACTCGCACGAGATCACGTATGGCGGCAGCGGATCCGGCCAGCAGAGCGTCACCGGGTTCCCCAAGCCGAACGACTCCAACAGCTACTGGACGGTCGAGGCCAAGCACGGCGAGCGGTGCGTCCTCGGCGTGCCCCTGCAAAACGGCCACAGGTTCAGGCTCATGCACGCCAACACGCGCAAGTGGCTGCACTCCCACCTCCACCAGTCCCCCATCACCGGCAACCAGGAGGTGAGCTGCTTTGGCGAGGGGCCCAAGGGCGACGAGGGCAACGTCGACGACGACTGGATCCTGGAGACGTCCAACCCGAAGGGCTGGGTGCGGGACGAGAAGATCCGCCTGAGACACGCCAGCACCGGCATGTACCTGCACTCGCACAAGCAGAAGTACGGGCGCCCCATCGCCGGGCAGTTCGAGGTGTGCGCCGTGCGAGGGAAGGACTCGAACAACCTGTGGTTCGCCGCGGAGGGCATCTACCTGCCCATGGACGAGGAAGAGATGACCGCGCAGGGTAAGAAGACCGAGCTGTGAGGGCGTCGTCGAGGGGGTCACGCGAACGATCAATCACTTTAGTCGCACAAAAGTTAGACATCAAATTCCAGTCACATCAGGTTCGAAGCGAATCGACTCGTGAACGCGAGGTCGATCCTGACGAAGCCGTCACTTCTTGCCTCCGGGAAGCCGGCCCTTGAAATCGCTCTGCGCCCAGCCGTCGGTGTCCACCACGTCGTCGTCGTCCTTCTTCTGTTGCTGCTGCTGCTGCTGCTGCTGCTCGTAGTACTGCTGCGCAGCCTTGTTTGGATCCCCCTTCATCGTCATCACCACCGGCGTGGGCTCGTTCGGCCGCCTGTTCTTCCACCACGACTGCACCGCCTTCACGCCCTTCTTGGCAACCTCCGCCGCCTCCTCCTTCGTCTGCACCCCCTTCACGTCCTTCCACAGGTTGCTGATGGTGCTCTTGAGGTCGATGGGCCTGAACGCGGCGTGCGCCAGCGACAGCACGACTCCCCACGCGAGCGCACCCGCGAGGTGAGCCACGGATCCCTCCGCGAGCACCGCGGCGCACAGACCGAGCCCGGCCGCCGCGCCGAGCGTCCCCCTCAGCGTCGCTCTGTCGACGCCCGCCACCCTCGACGCGTTCCACGCAAAGTCCCGCCCGCCGTTCTTCATCCACAGGGAGAACTCCCCGAGGAGAACGTCGGACGCGCACAGCACCGCGCCGGCCGCGGCGACGAGGAACACCACCGCGCCGGGGTTCGTGCCGAAGTGCCGGGGCATCACGCAGTTGACGAGCGCGTACGCCCACGTGGCGACGAGATAGTTTTGCCGGTAGTACACCGCGTTGGTCTTGATCCGCTCGATCGCCTCCGCCTTGTCCTTCGGGGGGTTCAACCCGATGCCCTCGACCTCCTTGGCGTCCACGGTCTCCTTCTCGACGTCCATCTCGATGACCGCGGCCTGCGTGCGGACGGCCCAGAACTCTTTCCAGGCCTTGGGCGCCTCGTCCCACGGCGCCTTCTTCAACGTCTTGAACCACTCGGCGAAGTCCATGGCGTCGAAGGGGTTCTCGTCGGGGTTACCGCGGGACGACGGGGCGCCCGCGGCGTAGGAGCCGGGGACGACGAGGTCGCGGCGGCGGGTGGAGAGGCGCTCGCCGAGACGCGGGCGCGCGACGACGCGACGCGCGGGTCGGTCATCGCGGTGCGCGACGGTCGAGGTTGATATTTCGCGCTGTGGCGCCGTCGCTCGAATCGCGAGCCCCGCCGCGGGGGACGCGACCGCGGAGGACACGGCCGAGGTGAACGACATATCTCTAAGATTAGTGTGCGTGTCAGAGGCTGACGCTGGCTCTACGCAGATGCGTCCGGCGTGGCACTACTCGCGCGCGCCGGAAGTGTGACAACGATCTTGGGAAAGTTCCAGTTTTTCACAGCTGGCCAAGCACTAAAAAAACGGATTCGTCCACATCGGCCCGCTGGGGTACAGCTCGCGGGGGTTCTTCAGCGCGCGTTCTATGCGCGAATCGAGCTGCTCCCTCGTCACCCACTTGCTGCTAGCGTTCAGCAGATGATCCTCCCGCGCCGTCCGACGCAGGTGCGCCACGAACTCCTTCTGCTGCCTCCGAACGTTCTTGATCCGCAGCTCGCGCTCCTTCTCGCGAATCCTGATCTTCTCCCTGTCCGCCGCAGCCTTCGCCCTCTCCTCCCTCCTGATGCCCTTGAGCCTCTGACGCTCCGCCTTTTCCTCCTCGATCCTCGCGCGCTCCGCCTTCATGCGCTCCTCCTCCTGCTTGGCCTCGGCGGCGAACTCGGCGGCCCACTGCTTCCGCTGCGCGTTGAGCTCTTTGTTCCACTCCCTTCTGCGATCGGACCAGGCATCCTCCCTCTCCTTGAAAGTCGTGTCCACGTCTGGGTTGGCGTCGTCGTCAAATCCCGAATCTCCAGACCGTGCCGCGAAGGCTCGCATCGATCCAACCCCGCCCCCGCGCGACTCCGACACCAGGACCAACGCGCGTTGTGCCACCCTCCTGACGAGCATCATCGCCATTTTTTCCCCAACCGCTGAACCGGTATCAACTCAGGATGTCTGCGCGTACCTACGTCTCGCGAAGCAACGATCCCCGGCGCCGCGAGGGTCGGAGCGAAGCGACACGGCGGCGTGGGATCGCCGATGGTGGTTGCGTGTGGAGGCGCACCCGAACTGTTTTGTGGGGCTCGCGCGCGGCGGCAAAGATTTTTTTAGGTTTTCCTGCCAAACATTCCAGCGTGATAAAAAAGGCGACGTCCGATCGAACAAAGTCCATACGAGCTTTCGCCGCAAAACCCATTGGAGCCCCGACGTTTTGGTTTTTCTCTCAGAATCTCACGCACGTACATAACTCCAGAAGTTAGCCAACTGTCATCTTGCCATTCGGCCTCTGTAGCACAGTCGGTAGTGCGTCGGTCTCATACACAATAAGCTCTAGGAGAATTCCTAGTTCCATTTCCGTTCAGGGTGAAAGCCCTGTTCAGAACCCGATCATCTTCCCCAACCACACGGTTGGATAGTTACTCGTTGAGTAATCCGGAGGTCTTGAGTTCGATCCTCAACGGAGGCAGCTTTCTTTTTTTTTAACTTCAAGCCCAGGATCGACGACCCGCGTCGTCAGCTACGTCCTGGCGAAGTTTCACATCGATCCGAGCAGTTTCGAGGCGTCGGGGGGGAGCTGAAGGCGAGCAACGACGCTTGCCAAAACTTTTGCAAACAACATTTCCTGGGGACACGTTGAGCACTGATTCCATGCGATGATTTTGCCCGTGCTATTTCCTAATTCAATTCATTTTCGTATGGCTATCTGTTAGGACCCTTTTGGCTACCTCGAGCACGGCCTTCACCACAATTGTGGACTGGGAGGGGCGTCTCAGAGGGGCCAACGACGATGACGACGTCGTTGGAGGTGCAGAACATCTTCGGCGTCGCGTCAGGCTGCGCGGAGTACTGCGATGCGCACACGGTGGTGCGTTCCCCCGCGCGCGATTCCAAACACGGCCCACCCACACCACGCCCCCGTTCGCCCGAGCCTTTTTTGGGTCCGTGTTTGACAATCGGTCCTGACCGCCCGTCCCCGTCCCCTATCCTCCCGTCCCGCTCCCCAGGTCACCCAGGTGGGCAACGCCCTGAGGCTCTACGACGCCAACGCGCGCACCGCCCGCTTCCTCGCGGGCGCGGGAACCGGGATCTCGTGCTTCGCGACGAGCCCCGCGAACGGCGGGATGCTCGCGTACGCCACCAAGGGACCCGGCGCGCCCGCCGTGCACGTGCACGCCCTCGCGGACCTCACCGCGCTGGGCTCGCTCGAGGAGTGCGGCGCGAGCGTCGGGATCAGCGCGCTCGCCTTCTCCCGCGACGGCAAGCTCCTCGCGCTCGCGTCCACCGCCCCGGAGCGTCGCCTGCTCGTCGTCCGATCCGACGCGCTGGACGACGAGGTGGCGACGTCGCCGCTCCACGCGGACGCGGTGGGGATCGCGTTCAACCCGTTCAACGCGCACGATCTGCTCGTCACGCACGAACCGGAAGGACCGCTGAGCGCGAACCCGGCCGCGACGATCCACGCCATCGAGCGCGCGTGGGACAAGCTGACGACGAAGATTGTCCGTCTCGACACGAGATCCGCGGGCGTCGCCCCCGGATCGGTCACCGCCGCCGCGTGGTCCCCCGATAACGCCGTGTGCCTCGGCACGGACGGAGGGGTCCTGCTGGTGTGCTCCCGCGCCGACGGCGAGGTCGTCGCGCCGCCCGCGGACGTCACCGAGCGGGTGAGTCGCGAATTGGAAAAGTTTAAACCGCGCGACGGCGAGGTCGTCGCGCCCCCCGCCGGCTTGGCGCGCGCGTGGGCGGCGACGCCCTCTCGCGCGCGCGTGGACGCCATCGCGTTCACGAGGACGCACGCGGTGCTCGCGACGACGACGACGGCGGCGGCATCCCCCGGCGGCGTCGGCGGCGGCGTGGCGTTGAGGTTTCACGCGAGGGACGGGGCGTCTCCGTTTGGAGGAGACTTTCGTCGCGAGGTTCGTCTGGGCGACGTCGGCGAGGCGGCGACGTCGGTGCGGGTCGGGGGCGAGAGGTTCGATTCGGCCGTCGTCGTGACGGATCGCGCGGGGATCTACCTCGTGAACGTCGAGGCGGGCGACGAGGCGGGCGACGAGGCAAAGGGAGAGGACGGGGCGTCGTCGTTTGGCTTGGCGGAGAAAATCGGCGACTACCACTTCGGCCCGGTGACGGGCGCGGCGGCGCTCGCGGACGGCGGCGTCGCCACCTGCGGCGCGGACGGCATCGTCCGCGGCTGGGACCTCGCGACGGGCGCGTGCGCCTGGAGGGTCGACGCGGGCGGCGCCCCGCTGGCGGGTTTAGCCACCGGGTCCCTCGCCGCGGGTTGCGACTGCTTCGCCGTCGCGTCCGAGGGGGGCGTCGTGAGGGTGTACCAGTGCAGGGGGACGTACCAGTCACCGAGGCTGCTGATCCGCGTCAGGCTCACCGTCGCCGCCCCGGACGCCCTCGCCATGTCCCCGTCCGGGACCCGCCTCGCCGTCGCCGGCGACGAGAAGGACGGGTGCGTGTGGTTCGTCGAGACGGATTCGACAACCGCCGCGGCTCGAGTCGTCGGCCGAGTCGCGTGTCCGATCAATTTCGGCCGCGCCGTCGCCGCGTGCTGGACGTGCGAGGATCAGCTCCTCGTCGCCGGGCCCAACGCCACGGTGGCGGTGGTCGTCCCGCCGGCGAAAGGCGCGGTCGGGGACCCGGCGGACGCGTGGGCCGTCAAGTCGGGAGCGGAGGTTCGGTCGGCAAAGGTGGAGCTCCCGCTCGTCGCCGTCGCCGGCGCGGGGGGTTCCGGAAAGTTTGCGGCCATCGCGGCGGATCGATCCGTGCGTGCGTACGTCCTCCCGGCGTCCGGCACGACGGACACGCTCAAGCCGCAGTGGACCGCGGTGTCCGGGGTGGGTAAGGCGGCGTTCTGCGGGCTCATCGCGGCGGGCGACGGCCGCCTCGCCGTCGCCGGCGGCGACGGCGTCGTGTCGACGCGGTCGGGTGAAAAAGTGGTCTCGTCCGTCGCCGCGCACGACTCGGATTTGGGCGGCGCGTGCGCCATCGTCGCGTGTCCGGGCGGTCGGCTCGTCACTGCGGGCCGCGACGGCGCCGTTGTTGTCCTTGTTGACGCGGCGTTCCCCGAGGTGGAGGTGGACGGGGCGTTGGCGGAGGCGGCTGGGAAGGACGGGGCGAGGAGGCGAAATGCGCCCGTCGGATCCGAACCCGCGGATGATCCGACCGAACCCGTCTTCAAGGACCAAAGGCCGGCCGACGACGAGGAGACGAAGGAGGAGGAGGGGAAAGGGGAGGTGAAAGGGGAGGGGAAAGGGGAGGTGAAAGGGGAGGGGAAAGAGTCGGTCGTCGTCGCCGCCGACGCGGACGAGGAGGACACCCCGGAGGCTGCCGCCGCCAAAGCCGCGACGCTCGAGAAGGTGAGAGCCCTGCGAGCGCGGCTGGAGGAAACCATCAAGCGCAACGAGGAAGCCGACGAGCTCGAACGGATTCCGCGAGAGGACCTACTCATAGACGAGAAGTTCCGGGACGAGCTCATCGCGGAAGGGGACGAGCGCGTGGCCGCGGCGAAGGAGGTTCTCGCCAGGGAGACGCTGTACACCGACTACCTCGGCGCGAAGATCAAGAAGGAGTGCTGGGATACCATGGCCACGCACGGATCCGCCGTCGTCGGGTTCAAGGACACCGAGCTCGTGGTGTACAACTACCCCCTGATGGTCGAGGATAAGCGCGCGAAGCTCGCGAAGGGCGTGGCGTTCCTGCGACGGATGGAGGTTGCCGAGCAGGAGTATCTCGCGGACCAAGGGGAGATTCCGACCGAGGATCTGTTCGACCTTCGCGTAGACCTCCCAGCCTCTGCCGGGGGCGGCGACGGGAAAAAGAAGAAGAAAAAGACGGAAGAGGAGGAAGACGAAGAGGCTGCCGCGGCCGCCGCGGCCGCCGCGGCCAAGGCCAAGTCCAGCTCGTACGAGTCGCTCCTGTACGACATGTTCAAGGTGTACCCGCCGCGGCGCAAGATCACGCAGATGGTCATGCTGCAGATGGCGACTCGCGAGATTCGAAGGGCGTTCAACGCGGATTACGATCACATGGTTGGCGTCAAGAACGGATACATGGACCGGCTCGGGGACCTCAACATCCGCATCGGGGACATCAGACGCGAGCTCAAGGGCTGGACGGACACCACCGACGACGGGGCGCCGGTGTTTGTGCCGACGATCGAGCTCGTCGAGATTGAAAACGCGCCCGTCACGGTGAAGGACTCGGAGATCAAATCGCAGCGTTGGCTGTCACCCGAAGAGCGGGCCAAGAAAGATGCCGAGGATGCCGCCGAGGCGGCGCGGCTCGCGGCTCGCGGCGCCAACGATCCGTCCGAACGCGCGCTCAAGGACATGATGGGTGGTCAGCTCGAGAACGACGAGGCCGGAAAGCAGGCGGAGGAACTCCCCAAACCCGACTGGATGCTGGAGACGGAGCCCGAGGATTACAGCGACGAGCAGAAGAAACTCGCGAGGGAGTATGACAAGAAGAACAAGGTTTACCAGGAGGATCTCCTGAAGAAGCGCAGGCTCCTCGACGCCGAGCTTCGCAAGACCCGCCAGGAGGCTGCCGACATCGTCAAGACGTGGGACCAGGAGCTCGCCGAGTTTTCCGCCAGGCGATGCGACACCGACGCGAGGCTGGCGCAGATGGAGGCGTGGCTCGTCGTGTGCGCCAACGAGGTTGAGGTTGGCGCCGACGACGACGTGAGGATCGAGCTGGAGCTCAGCGAGGAGCTCCGTGACGTCACGGAGAAAAAGGCGGAGAGCGCCGCGGCGGTCGCAGAGTTTCAGACAGTCGTGGACGCCGCGCAGAAGCGACTGGACGCGTGCGTCGAGCAGGATAAGAAGCTCGAGGCAAATTTCATTCGCGCGCTGGGCGACATCGACGAGGACGTCATCAAAAAGCTCCTCAACCTGTACAAGCGACGCAAGAACCCCGCCCGCAAGGACAAGACGACGAGTCGCGCCGGCAAGAGCCTGCGGGCCGCGGGGCGCAGAGTCTCGCGCGCGGGCGCGGCGCTCCGCGCAGCCGACAAGCTCAAGTCGTCCAAGGGTGCCGAATCCCTCGCGGCGGCGGCGGCTGCGATGATCGCCAAGCCCCCGGACGCCGAGGCCGACACCGGCGGCGCCGACAACGTCGTGCTCGCCGCGCGAGTGGACCCGTTCCACGGCGCGGTGGGCGGGCCCGCCGCGGAGCTCAAGCACAAGCCGAGGCCCCCGCCGGTGGAGCCCCTGGACCCCGACTTTGACCGGAGCGAGGATATCCGCGAGAAGGACTGGGAGAAGCTGGTGGAGCACAGGGAGAAGAAGATCGAGAAGGAGGCTGAGCTTCGGGGGATCAAGGAGGACATGGACGAGATCCAATCCTACATGTTCAGGCTCACCGAGAAGGACGCCGTGCTCCAGGCGAGGATCGACGAGCTCGAAGGCGAGATTGAGGCGCACGCGGGTGCGAGGTTTGCGAGGATGTACGACTTTTTGGTGCCCATCACCGTGAGGCAGGGTCTGGCCGAGGCGATCGTCCCGGACCTCACGCCCACCGGGTTGGAGGTCACCAAGGCTGCGGAGGCGGACGTCATGCTTATCCAGCGCGACGTCGTGAACACCTTGAACAACTCCATCTTCAAGCACTGCGAGGGCAAGGTCAAGCGGCTCACCGCGATTAAGGATTTCAAGAAGGGAATTTACGACTTGGAATGGGAGAATGCGCGGCTCGACATGGAGGCTGACGACCTGGTCGCCAAGATCAAGGAGCTTCAGATGACCCGCGCTGACAGTGCCTTACTCCCGGACATCCTCTACGACCCGATGGACGCCAAGACGGAGGAGGATGCCCTGAGCGAACGCAAGAAGAAGGAGATGGACTCGCTGCAGAGGAGAGTCAACCACGCGGTGAAGCTTCACGCGCGACTTCTGGCGGACAAAAAGAAGGAGGTCCAGAAGGTCCGAAGGAAGATCGAGAGCATCGCGTCGCAGAACGAGGAGATCTCGCTGAAGGCTGCGAAGATGCGCGAGAGCGTGTCGGAGTACGAGCGCATCCGCGACAGCCGCAGCGCCGCGGCTGGGGGCAAGGACAATGCCGCCATCGCCGCCGAGATGAAGATGCGCTCGGTCGTCTCCCAGTCCAAGCTGCAGCACATCGCGCGGGCGCAGGCTGAGGAGCTGACCGTGCTCGAGGATGAGGTGGAGCGACTGAGGTTGCGGACATTTCCGTCGTTCGTCGAGCGGACGGACACTGTTCGGCTGCCTGATATCCACGCTCGACCCACATCGCGTCGACAGTACTAGAACGGGAAAAACCAAAACTGTAATCGCCTATCATATACTTAGCCTAAGGTCTACCTTTAAATCTTGCCCAGGAGCCACTTGATGCCGCCGTCGATGCCGTCCCCGGTCAGTGCACTGCACGCCCCTATGTGCCACGCTCTCGAATCGCACACCGCCCCCGTCAGGTTCACGTCGCTCGCAATCGCCGCGGCGCCCTTCGCCTCTGGCAAGACGCTCTTGTTTGCAAACACCAACAGCGGCGTCCCTTTCAGGTCCTTGTGCGACAGCATGGTCGCCAGCATGGATTTACTCTCCTCGAGCTGCTCGGCGGACGACGCCGCGTCCACCACGAAGATAATCGCCTGTATGTCCTTGTAGTAGCACTCCCAGAGCTCGTGGTACTTGCCCTGCCCCGACATGTCGACCACGGTGAGCTTGCACTTGTTCAGGGTGAAGCGCTCGACGTTGAAGCCGACGGTGGGGGCGACGAACTCGGGCGGGTCGCGGTCCTTCTCCGGCTTGAGGTTATTCACCAGTGTGGTCTTACCACCGTTGGCCAATCCCATGACCAGCAGGCTCCTCTGCAATGGATGAACGTGGGGGAAAGGCCCGCGGGTCAACGGGGATGGTTCGAAAAGATTGGGGAGAAGGCACCGCGCGTCTCGAGGCGGGGACGGGGGCGGGTAAGGGTAGATCCGGGGACACACCTTCTTCTTGGCCAGGCCTAGGGCCACCAAAAGCCTGCCGAAGAAGCCCATGGCCTCACTCGGGTCACCCACCGGCGTTCTCCCGGCGTGCCGAGGTATGTTGACGCAACGGCACTTTCACTCGGTCGGACCGACAACGCGCAAGCTCACATCACATGACCTCCCGTCCAATTTTTGCCCTGGAACCCTTGATCGAGCGCCAATACTCCCCGCGCTCGAGAGCCGCCACCATGGGAGGAGACTTCAGAGGCGGCAAGCGCCACCGTCGTGAGGTGTGTCACGCGCCGGAATCCCACCGCCGCTCGCCGGATTCCCCCATTCCTCACCGTCCCGCACCCGCGATCGTCGGTTCGCCGCCGATCTTAAATTCAATGCGCCGCTCGCCGTCGATCCAAGGCACTCAACCGATTCCCACTCCCCCCGCGCCTCCCGGACGATAGGATGGCTCCCACATGCGGGTGTTCAAACCCACAGTTGGCGGTACCGGCCCGATGGCTGGCAGCCGCGAGCTCGAGGAGATGCGCGAGGCCATCATCCACTGCGACGGCTCGCCCGAGATGATGAAGCACCTCAGCGGGCTTCTGGCGCAGGATCTCCCCGCGCTCAACGAGCCCGCGTGCAGGTTCGTGCTTGAGTGCGTGCAGAACCTGCCGGTCAAGACCCCGGTGTACGCCACCCTCGTGGCGATGCTCAACCACGGCTGCGGCGAGTTCGTCGAGGAGGTGGTCCGCGCTACGTGCGAGCTGCTCGAGACGTTGCTCGCGTCCGCATCCCTCGACGACAGGATCAGGGCTCGCCTTTTGCTCCGTTTTGTCGCGGTGTGGCCCATCGTCGGCATCGTCTCCGAGTCCGCCGCGGTCGACATCCTCGACGCCGTGGTCTGCGCTGCGCTCGACGCCGCGGAGAAGGGCGAGCCGGGATGGCAGCCGCGGGCCGATTACCTCGCATACATCGCCCTCGCCGCGCTCCCTTGGGCGGGTGGCACACTCCAAAAAGCCAAGGAATTCGACAGGATGATGGACTCAATCGAGGACTACCTTCGCAAGCGCCGCCAGGGCCCGGACCCGGCCGCGATGCTCTTCGCGCCGCCCGCGGGTTCTGCTGCGGATACCGTGGACGATTGGCTCGAGGAGTGCTGGGGAAGGGTCAACGAGGTGCGCAAGGCGGGAGCGCAGGATGAGGCCTCCTGGACCGTCAAGTCAATCCCGCCGGTGACCGACATCGTCACCGGAGACGAGTTCGAGTATGCCGGGCATAAGCACACCCCGCCGCCGCTCAAGGTGGTCGAGATGACGTTCAGCGGAGCCGCGGAGGCGCTCGCAGCGTACCCCGTGCGTCCCCGTCTCAGGTGCGGAAACAATCGCTCGCCACTCATTCCCCAGTCTTTTCTTGTTCTTCGTGTTTTTGCGCAAACCTAAGCGGCTGGTGTCGTCATCGCGGTGATGATTCATCATTTCCTTATATCTCGTTAATCCCCTGACGTCCACTGATGTAAGAAATGCGTACCGAGCGAAGCGCACGAGCCGCCCGCCACCCGTTCGGTCGACACTCATCGCGCGGTTCCGTCTCGCGGCGATCAATTTTTAACTTGCTCCGTCTGTCGTTCCACCGCGCAGGATCCTGCCCCAGGAGCAGACCGAGGGACTGTGGGACGCCGGAGACTGGGGTCCCCTCGAGCGTTTCGTCGCTGAGGAGTACATCGCGGACACGCTCTGGGCGTTCGAACCGGGGTTCAGGCGCGACACGACCATCCCGGCGGCGGACCAGATGGGCACCCTGCCCCTCCCCGCGGACCACCCGGAGCGATGCCAGTTCCTCGTCGCCGAGACCCTGTTCGGGGAGATGCTCGCGCTGCCGAGGCCCGCGCACGAGGCCGTGTTCTACCACATCGTGATCCAGGACCTGTGCAAGGCGATCCCGAGCTTTCCGAAGATGATGGCCAAGGTTGTCGGGCAGATGTTCAGGCAAATCGGTCGCATGGAGTTTGAGGCTAGGGAGAGACTGGCCGATTGGATGGCGCACCACCTGTCCTGCTTCGACCTCGCGTGGCCCTGGCAGAGCTGGGTGCACGTCGCGGATCAGGCTTCGAACCATCCGCAGCGAACGTTCTGCAGCTCCGTGGTGCGAAGGCTCTGCCGTCTGAGCTACTACGATCGCGTCAAGGAGAGCCTCCCCGACGAGCTCCACTGCCTCATGCCCAACACCCCCGCCCTCAACCCCGATTACATCCTGGAGACCCTCAACGGCAGCAGTGGCGCGCTGAGGGACCTGCAGGCGTTCATGAAGGAGAAGAAACCGGCGCCCGAGGTCATGGAGTGGCTCAAGACAAGCGGCAAGCTCGACGCCCTCGGCCGCGCCGGCGCCGCCAAGGTGCTCACCGTCGCGGCTCTCCAACACGGCCAAAAGTGCATCACCCACCACAACGTGCTCCTAAAGCGGTACGAGGGCGCGCTGACGGAGCTCACACAGGAAACCTCCGAGTTGGAGGGATGCGCGGACGTCATGGTGGCCGCCGCCGCGGGTATCTGGGCGGGCACCCACCCCCACATGGCCGTCACCGCCGTGTCCCGGCTTCTCGAGCTCGGGCTGGCCAAGCCCGCCGACGTCGCGAGATGGCTCGAGAGCTCCATCTCCGACGAGACCGCCGCCGGAACCGACGACGACGGTGCCTCGCGCGGCGTCGCGTGGGGCACGGCGGACGCCTGGGACATCGCGTGCCTCGCCGTCGAGACCGTCGCGGCGGATCGAGAGAACCGCGAGTGGAAAGCGTCGGCGGCGCGGCGAAAGGTGGAAGCCGCCGAGGCTCAGGCGGCGAGGGCCACCGCCGACGCGGACCGCGCCGCGTCGCAGGGGCGACACGTCGACGCCGGCCGCGCGAAGGAGGCGGCGGGTCGGATCGAGGGTAAGATCGCCAGGCTTCGCGCCGAGCTCGACGACGCGAGCCTTCCCGTGGAGCACGCGGGGGCGCAGCTGGCGGACGCCGCGGGCGCGCTGTGCCTGGCGCTCGTCAAGTCGCTCGCGCCGAAGCTGGCGGACGCCGCGGCGGACGCCGCCGGCCCGACGCCCGCGGAGGTTGGCGCGGACGCCGCGCCGGAGCGAAGGGACGCGAGGGCTCTGGCCATGTGCGTCGCCGCGCTTCGAAGATTCCGATCGTACGTCGGCGCCGAGCACGAGGGTAAGGTGCGGGAGGCGCTGGGCGGGGCGCCGGCGGAGGTGGCGACGGCGCTCGGGGAGGCGATGAGCGGGCGCGTGGGCTTCAGCGGCGCGGCGATGATCGAGTAGAGGAGCTGTAACAGTTGTTCGTTTTCGTCGAGTGATGTGAGTGACGCCGCGCGAGAGGCTGGGGAGGAAAATTTTTCGACGCGTCGCGTGGGGCTTTCGAAAGAGCCCGTCGTGCCGTCAGCCTGTGAAGCTGTGCACTGCGCCGCTCCGCTTAAAAAGTTTAGGGTTGGTGGAAGACAACACGTGCCGGCTTTCAAACGACGACCGCGCGTGGGTCCGGGAGCGCGGAATCGGCGCGGCAGCGCATCGCGTTGGAGTGAAGGGAACGCGATGTCCGAGGGTGGGGTGACGGCGGTGGCTGGTCGCGCGCCCCCGGCGACCCCGGGCGGTGAACAAGTGCGCAGGCCGAAGCAATGGTTCAACAACGCGCGCGAGTACCTGGAGGATCCCGCGCGGGCGATCGGCGCCGCGTTCGAGCTCGCCAGGTGGGAGCGCGACGAGAAGCGCGCGGAGATCTTGAAGCGCGTCAAGGACGCCGCCG
>Ga0181571_10000292_pt1 | contig 31747 bp, 21 predicted proteins | sample 101ome_17_FD_132440 | JGI IMG/M metagenome (GOLD analysis project Ga0181571, IMG submission 132440) | Coastal salt marsh microbial communities from the Groves Creek Marsh, Skidaway Island, Georgia - 101407AT metaG (megahit assembly) | ecosystem: Environmental > Aquatic > Marine > Intertidal... | reverse complement strand
AGGATCGTGTCTCGCTGAGATGGGGAAGGCATGGTCTCTGGATAGTCTAAGTTGTAATGCAGGCCTCTGCTTTCCTTGCGTTGCAGTGCCGAAGCAATGATCAGTGAAGCCACCAAGGCTAGGTTGCGTAGCTCTAACAGATCCGGTGTCAGGGTGGATTTCCAGTAAAACTCTTGGATTTCTTGTTGAAGGTTCTCGATGCGCTTTTTGGCGCGGGCAAGTCGTTCGTCAGTGCGAACGATGCCGACATAATCCCACATCAGGCGACGGATTTCGTCCCAGTTATGACTGATGACGACCCTTTCGTCCGGGGCCTGTGCCTGACCTGATTCCCATGGCGGCAAGGAGGCAGGGTCCGAATCATTGAGTTGTTGATCAGCCTTGATCCTTTTGGCGCATCGATGGGAAAGCACCAGCGCTTCTAACAATGAATTGCTTGCCAGACGGTTGGCGCCATGGAGTCCGGTGCAAGCGACTTCGCCAATCGCATAAAGCCCAGGCAGGGATGTGGCTCCATTGAGGTCGGTGATCACCCCGCCACACTGATAATGGGCTGCTGGAACCACGGGAATGGGTTCTTTGGTGATGTCGATGCCAAACCTTAAACAAGTCTGATAAATATTAGGGAAACGATCGATGATGAAGGGAGCGGGTTTGTGTGTGATATCCAGTAGGACATGGTCTGCTCCCGATTTTTTCATTTCGGTATCGATGGCTCTGGCAACCACATCACGTGGGGCCAGGGACTCAAGGGGATGGTATTGAGACATGAAGGCATGTCTGTTTAGATCCCTCAAGACACCTCCCTCACCCCTGAGCGCCTCGGTAATCAGGAAAGTCTCGGCCTTGGGGTGGTAAAGGCATGTGGGATGGAATTGGATGAATTCCATATTCGATACTGCCACGCCAGCCCTGAATGCCATGGCCACGCCGTCTCCCGTAGCGATATCCGGGTTGGTTGTGTAGAGATACACCTTGCCACAGCCACCGGTTGCTATGACCACCGAGCAAGCTCGGATCGTCTCAACCTTTCGGGTGATGACATTCAATACATAAGCCCCGAGGCAACGGTTTGTTTCATCTTTCTGAGCTTTGCTGGAAGTGATCAGGTCGATAGCGAAGTGATCCTCCAGCACTTCGATATTGTCGTCCGAGGCGATTGCCTGAAGGAGAGCCTGTTCAATTTCCCTCCCTGTCACATCCTTGCAGTGGAGGATGCGGCGCTTGGAGTGGCCGCCTTCCTTTCCGAGGTCCAGTTCCTTGGCTCCTCCCGAGTCTGGGATCTCACGCTCACTGAATTTCAGGCCCAGCCTGAGAAGTTCCTCAATGCGCTCAGGTCCCTCGGAGACAATGGTTCGCACGGCATCCTCTCGACACAGTCCAGCCCCAGCAAGGCAAGTATCGCTTACGTGCATCTCGAAACTGTCCTCCTTACTCGTTACCGCAGCGATGCCGCCCTGGGCATAGTTGGTGTTTGATTCGGCTTTTTGTTTTTTTGTGATGATGGCCACGCTTCCGTGCTTGGAAAGTTTGAGAGCACAGGTCAGTCCAGCAATGCCGCTACCCAAAATGAGGTGATCATAAGTGCGTTGGGGATGCGAAAAAGGACTTTGCATGGGAAGATTACAGTCGGGCATTGTCGATGAGCCGGGTGCTGCCCAAGTATGCCGCCAAAAGCATACGGCATCCACGGGTGACCCGCTGCATAGGTCGAAGGTGCTCAGAATCTACGAAGGCTAGGTAATCCAGCCTGACTCCAGGGGTTTCGAGTAGCATGGGTTCGAGAGCTTTTTGTAACCGAACCGGATTCCATGATGATGGCTTGCCTTGGTTGACCAATTCTCTAGCTCGGAGAATCATTTGATAAAGCACTGTTGCCTGCTGCCGCTGATTGGGCGAAAGGTAGGCGTTTCTTGAGCTCATTGCCAGACCGTCCTGCTCACGGCAGGTGGGCGCAATCAGGATGCGAACAGGCAGGTGCAAGTCACGAACCATTCGCTTGATGGTGATAGCTTGCTGGAAGTCTTTTTCGCCGAAAATGGCGACTTCCGGTTGGGCAATGTTGAATAATTGGCAGACGATGGTGGTGACACCTCGAAAATGCGTGGGGCGTGTGACCGCTTCGAGGCTGGAGGACACGTCTTCTTCCAAGACAAAGGTAGAGTAATCGCCAGGATACATCGCGGCATTGTCGGGCATGAAAACGGCGTCTACTTTTTCCTGGCCGCAGAGCTGTAAGTCTCTGGTAAGATTTCGAGGGTAGGTCGTGAAATCTTCGCCCTTCCCAAACTGGCTCGGGTTGACGTAGATGCTCACCACAACTTTTCCGGATTTCCCGACAGCCCTTCTCGCCCGTCGCATCAGCGAAATATGGCCTTGATGAAGGAAACCCATGGTGGGCACAAGCGCCACAGGAGTGCCTTGAGTCCTCATTTCCAGGCTCCAGCGCTGCAATCCCTTGGGGCTCTTGAATGACTTCATCGTGTGATATACTTGGAATGAGTTTTGCCTCAGCTAATCAGGTTGTCAATCTGAGTCCTGTCCATTAGGCTCAAGCCATCATGAATCATTTCAAATCGCTCAAGATCTGTTTACTACTAGTTGTTTCAGGATTTACCCAAGTGCTTCCTCTCCAGGCACAGACTGTATCGGGAAAGCCAACCCCAATGGTTCCAGACGGCGCAGGGTGGATTGCCTTAATGGATGGTAAAAGTCTGAGCGGCTGGATGACCTTTGACCCCCATGCTTGGAGTATCAACGATGAGGGTTTGTTGGTGGGGCGGGGAGCTCGTAGTCATCTATTCAGCCCAAATACCTATCGGAACATGGAGTTCAAGGCCACCGTGAAGTTGAATCATAAAGGCAATAGTGGGATGTATTTCAGGGCCCAGCTCGGTGAGGGATGGCCCAAGGGATACGAGGCCCAGGTCGAAAACACCAGCTCCGACCCGCAACGAACCGGTTCGCTTTACAATTTCGTCAAGATTGGTGAGCAACTCATTGAGGATGATACGTGGTGGACTCAGCACATTATCGCCATTGGTAAACGTGTGATCATCAAGGTCAATGGGAAGATTGTCGTGGACTTCATCGACGAAAAGCATACTTGGAAAGAGGGACATCTAGCTCTGCAGCAGCACGATCCAGGTAGCGTGGTCCACTATAAAGATATCCAGGTGCGCCCATTACCCGATGATCTGGAGGCCGCGACGATGATGGCTGCTGGCGAGACTCCTGGTTTGCGGCTCAAACAGTGAAAACCCTTGCTCTTGAAGATGTCACGCAAGTCAGGTTGAACGCTTGGCCAGAAACGCCTTCAGTTTTTCAGCGGTTTTGGCTCCAAAACCGGGCACTGAGGCAATCGCCTCCAGAGAGGCTACCTTCAGGCGCTGGACGGATCCAAATTGCTTGAGCAGGGCAGCCTTGCGGACCGAGCCCATGCCGGGGAATTCATCCAACAGGCTTTCAGAAATCTTCTTGAGTCTGAGTTGTGCGTTGAAAGTGTTGGCAAAACGGTGTGATTCATCTCGAACTCGCTGGAGTAGTTTGAGTGCTCCGGAATTCAAGTCCAACCGAAGCGGCTGGGACTGCCCAGGTCGAAAGATCTCCTCGAATTCTTTGGCCAGCCCGATGATCGGTAGCTGACTCAGGCCCAGTTTGCTGAGTTCATCGCAAGCTGCACTCAATTGTCCCTTACCCCCATCAATCAGGATGAGATCGGGAAAGTGTTTCCTGGGATCGTAGGATTCGTGACTATGATTGATCTGCTCAGGGGGTCCCCACTCCTTGAGTAAACGACTGTATCGCCTACGAACGGTCTCGGCCATGCAGGCAAAGTCATCCTGTCCCTTCACGGTTTTCATCTTGAATCGCCGGTATAGCTGGCGATCGGGACGACCGCGGATGAAGCAAACCATGGATGCTACCTTGAATGTGCCGCTGATATTGGAAATATCAAAGCCCTCGATCCTCAAAGGAGGATGTTCTAGACCCAGGTGCTCCATCAACTCTTCTAGGTCGCGTTTTGGGTCGATTGCCAAGGGCAGGGTGTAGGGCAAGCGCTGAAACTTTCCCGTCTTCAAGGTGGCTTTTTCGAGATCTCTGAGCGTGTCCCGCAGGGTGGCGGCTTTTTCGAAGTCTTCCCGTGCTGCTGCTTCCCGCATCAAGCTCTCAATTTCCTCCTTGATATCATGCGACTGGCCATCAAGGAAATCACATGCGGCCTGGACCTGTTTGAGGTAATCCTCTCGAGAGACATTGTCCACGCAGGGTGCGGTGCAGTGTTTGAGATGGCCATAGAGGCAATGCTTGTAGTCAGCTGGGCCAGGTTGAAGGGGGCGGCACCCTCGTAAACTGAATTGTTGGCGTACCATCGTCATGGTTCGCCGGATGGCTCCAGAGCTCGCGAAGGGACCGTAATAGAGGGCTCCATCATCTTGCCGGAGTCGCGTCAGTGTGAAACGAGGGATCGGATCTTTGAGATGGACCTTAAGGAGCAAAAACCTTTTGTCATCCTTGAAGCTGATGTTGTAGCGCGGCTTGAATTCCTTGATCAGCTTACCTTCAAGCAAGAGTGCATCGGGTTCACTGCGGACTTGGTGGACATCAAAATCTTCAATGGCGTCGACCAAGGCATTAAATTTCATATCCCATCGTTGCCTGCGCGATGGGTGAAAATACTGACTGACTCGCTTGCGAAGGCTGGTGGCCTTACCCACGTAGATGACTGTCCCGAAACGATCTTTCATCAGGTAAACACCTGGCTTGTGAGGTAGCTGGGATAGCTTGCCTCGGATAACATCGTTGATGGGCATGATCGAGTCTTAGGAGCCAGTCCTGTCACGCTCTAGCGTCTGAGCTCTTCCAGCTCCATGAAGGCATAGCAGAGCATATGGCAAATCCCCATGTGGCAGTCCTCCACACGTCCATAGTGTTCAGATTCGATCACAATTAAATGGTCAGCCAGCTCGGCCAGACGCCCGCGGCGCGCCCCCACCATAGCCATCACCTTCACGTCCTGCTCCTTGGCCCACTCGGCTGCCTGGACCAAGTTTGGCGAGTTGCCCGAGACGCTCATGGTAATCATCAAATCGCCTGATTGGGCATAGTTTTCCAGCTGTCGGCGATAAACATCGCTGTAGTCGTAGTCATTACCGATGGCCGTGATCCATGGTAGGTTGTCATTGAGAGAGAGAACTTTGAAGCGTTGGCTCATGCGGTCGGAGGATCCTTTGCCTAGATCGGTAACAAAGTGAGATGCGTTGGCAGCGCTACCCCCGTTGCCGAATACAAAAATCTGCCTTCGATCACGCCATGCTTCAGAAAGGAGCTCAATACCCTTGGCAACTGCCTCTGCTGGGATGGAATCCAGAGCATTTTTCTGCTCCGAAAGGTAATTGTTAATCCAACCAATCATACTGGAAACATTCCACGTCCCGCCTACAAAGTCACGTCCAAATGGCTGCTTGTCAGGGCAGTTAGCTCACTCCATCATGACCTAACATGTCTGTTTTCCTGTCATCCCATGGCCGCTTTACTCTCTTGCTATGCCTGTTGAGTCTTTCCTATGTCAGTGGTCTTGTGGCGGCTGATTTAGGCAAGGAAGCCTGGGAGGGAATAGGCCTCTACCATCGTGATGCCCCACGGCCTCCCCAGGCAACCGCCATCCGAGACACAAAACTCCCCCTTGAGTGGAGTCCATCGCGTCGGGTGGCACTGGTTGGTAACACACTTTTCGAACGGATGGGGCTTTTCGGTTATTTTGAGGCCTACCTTCAGGCAAGTTTCCCTTTGGAGGAAACGTCGCTCAGGAATCTTGCCTGGTCAGCCGACACGGTTGATCTGCAACCTCGCCCCGACAATTTTGCTGACCTGCATCAACACCTCTATCATGAACGTATCGATCTTGTGTTGCTGGCATTCGGTTTCAATGAATCCTTTGCTGGCGAAGCCGGCTTGCCTGCTTTCGAAACCAACCTGAGAGAGTTTGTCATGAATTTAAAGAGTCAGGCATTCGATGGAGAGGCCAGCCCGCAAGTGGTCATCATCTCGCCCATCGCCTGCGAAGACATTCCCGGTGTGGCCGCCTACACCCTCAATCATCCGCAGTTGCTGCGCTACACGCAATCGATGCGTGATCTTGCCGAGGAACTTGAGGTTGCCTTTGTCGATGTACTCAGCTCTTCGGCCCAGTGGTTGTCTGAGACGTCCTGGCAGGGCACAATCAATGGGATTCATCTCAATAAGGCTGGCTATGAGCGATTGGCTGCGGATTTGTATCGAGGTCTTTTTTTCAGGGAGCCCCCTCCACTTAATGAGGCCCTGCGCCTGGCTGTTGTTGAAAAAAACGAGCAATACTTTCGCCGCTATCGTCCGCTCAATACCTACTACTACACAGGGGCTCGCAATGCCGCCTACGGTTACCTTGATTTCCTCCCTGCGATGAAAAATTTTGATCAGATGGTTTCCAATCGTGATCAGTGGGTTTGGGACTTGGCAAAGGGAGAAGTAAGACCCGAACCCGATGACACAAACCTCATACCATTGCCCAAGACGCCACAACCTCGAAACGCCAATCAATGGCTTGAGGCAGAAGAGGAACTCAAAGCTTTTGAGGTCGATCCGAGATTCGAAATCAACTTATTTGCCAGCGAAGAAACATTTCCTGATCTGGCCTGTCCCATTCAAATGCGCTGGGATCAGCGTGGTCGGCTTTGGGTGAGCTGTTCCACCACCTATCCCCATGTTTATCCCGGGCAAAAACCTCGTGATAAAATCATTATCCTTGAGGACACCGACTGGGATGGCCGAGCTGACAGCTGCCAGGTGTTCGCAGAAGATTTGCACATTCCTCTTTCCTTCGAACTGGCTCCAGGAGGTGTGTATGTCTCTGAAGAGCCCTACCTCAGCTGGCTTGAGGACACCGATGGGGATGACCGAGCCGATAAGCGAACCCGCTTGCTGGCCGGCTTTGGCTGTGAGGACAGCCACCATGCCTTGCATGACATGGTGTGGACTCCAGATGGGGACCTGATGTTTCGAGAATCAATTTTTCACCACAGCCAAATTGAAACTCCCTATGGTCCGATTCGCACGGACAACAGTGCCTGGTTCCTTTTTCGGCCCGAAGAACATCGATTGAGCTCTTTTGGTAGTTACCCTAACACCAATCCCTGGGGGGTGACCTTCGATGATTGGGGCTACCATGTGGCGTCTCATCCTATTTTTGCTTCGGTCTTTCACGCCCCAAATCCACCTTACCCGCAACAACACGCGCGAGCGGCAGGTATCCCTGCCTACTCCGGGGTGTGTGGGCATGAGTTCGTTGATTTCGATGGATGGCCGGACACCATGCAAGGCGGCTTTGTTAAGGTCCGCTATAAACCAACCAATCGGGTCGAAATACACCAATGGGTTGAGAAGTCAGATCATTTTGAAGAGGTCTATCAGGGTAACTTGCTACACGCTACTAATTTGAGTTTCATCCCCACGGATCTGAAATATGGACCACGAGGGGCCATGTATATTTGTGACTGGTACAATCCTGTTAAGGGACATGCACAGTACAGTCTGCGAGATGAACGCCGTGACAGGCGTTCGGGGCGCATATGGAGGGTGATGCCGAAGGGTATGAGCCAAATGGATCCGCCTCCTATGGCCAATGCTTCGCTGGACCAGTTGCTTGATAATCTGGAGCGTCGGGAATACCGCTATCGCTATTGGAGCAAGCGCATGCTTCGATCGCATGATCCAAAGGATGTCAGGCTTGCCTTGATGAAGTGGGTGAGTCAGCTCGATAAAGGTGATCCTCGATGGAATCATCATCTTTGTGAGGCTCTTTGGGTGGCGCGCTCCATCGGGTGGCGTCATGAGGACTGGCTTCGGCAGTTGCTCAAAAATCCATATCACCATGCCCGCGCCGTGGCAGCACGCATGCTTCGCCACTGGCATGACACCATGCCTGATGCCCTCGACTGGCTGAAGCTTGCCGCTGAAGATCAAAGCGACTTTGTCCGAATGGAGGCAGCTATCAGTGCCTCGTGGATGGGTAGCCGGCAAGCTTTAGATATCCTCATGAGTATGGTCGATCGCCCTATGGGGGCGCACATGAGATATGCTTTTGTCAGTTCACTCAATGCAGCGACCATGCGAGCCCACTGGGAGGGGAATCCCACTTTGGCCTCGGTCCCACAATTGCTTGAACTGGCAAAGGATGCCGAATCTTTCATGGAGCCCTCACCCAGTGCCAGCGAGGCTGCTTTCGATAATCAACCAGGGCTCATCACTCAGCGCATTTCCTGTATTCCAGAACAGATGCGTTTTACCGTTGAGCGGATGGAGGCCACTGCCGGGCAACCCATTAAGATCATATTGACCAATCCGGATGCGACAGATCACAACTGGGTCCTTGTGAATCCAGGGTCGGTTCAAGCGGTGGGCACTGCGGCCAACGCCATGGCTCGAGAGGCAGCCAATGCGAATTCTGATTTCATTCCAGCCGATCATGCCGGTCATATTTTGGCTCACACACCCATGATCGGGCCGGGACGTGATACCAGAGTCGGCGTGGTGCGATTTCACGCACCCAAAGGTCCTGGTCATTATCCCTTCATTTGCACTTTTCCGGGTCATTGGCTTATTATGCAGGGGGTGCTGGTAGTGACTGAGGGCAAGCCATGAGCGCATTTCAAATCAAAAAACCAACGGTTGTAGCCATGGGAGGCAATAAGCTGCGTCCTGCCGAAAGGGGCACCCTGGCTTCGGGTTGCGCCATTTTGCTCCTATGGCTTGGTTTAAATGGCAATTTTTCCTCGATTCAAGCCCAGCATCAGGAGGGGGTTTTCAGCAGGGATATGGAAAAGTTACAGGTTCCCAGTGGCTATCGTCTTGAGTTGGTCGCTGCCGAGCCTGAGGTCTTGAATATGGTTGCCTTGAGTGTCGATGTCGATGGGAGCATTTTTGTTGCCGAAACCGATCGCTACCAGGATGCCGTCTTTGATGTGGTGACCATGCGGCCGGATTGGCTGCCGATTGACCTTTCCCTTCGCACGGTGAAGGATCGAACCCAATTCCTCAAACAGACTTTTCGGGATGATTTGACTTTTCTGGGACGTGGGTCCGAGCGATTGCGTCGACTGACTGATTTCGATGGTGATGGGGTGATGGAACAAAGTGATGTACTGGCCAAGGGATTCCACAGCGTACCGACTGGTCCGGCAGCAGGCGTGCTTGCCCACCGGGGAAAGGTCTGGTTTGCCTCGCTTCCCCACTTGTGGGAAATCAAATCCCAACCCGGTCAAAGGGAGGCGACTTCGGTTCATTCGATTGCGGAGGGATTTGGGGTGCACGTGGGCGTTTCAGGCCATGATTTGCATGGCCTTGTCTGGGGCCCCGAAGGTCGTCTTTATTTCTCCATGGGGGATCGAGGATTTCATGTGCAGGAGGGCAAGCGCCTGCTGGCCTACCCAGATACCGGTGCGGTCCTTCGTTGTGAACCCGATGGCAGTCATTTGGAGGTGGTGGCCACAGGCTTACGTAACCCACAGGAGTTGGTGTTTGACCCATACGGAGCTCTTTTTGCTGGCGATAATGATACTGCAGGGGAAGACCAATCCCGAATACTGCACGTCATCAAGGGAGCTGATTACGGATGGCGCTGCTCCTACCAACACATGGAAGGCTTTGGTCCCTGGGTTCAGGAGTCTCGTTGGAAAGGTGGTGTCGACGATATCTTGCCATCGGTAGGGTATGTGGCCCAAGGGCCTGCAGGTTTTGCCGTGCACCCTGAAGCCAGGAGGCGAGTTGGCCTTCCAGGACCGTTTTTCCTTTCGGATTTCCCGGGTGGTATCCGTAGTTTTGATCTCAAGGAGCATGGGGCTACCTACAAAACCGCGGGAGGTTCACAATGGCTTTGGCATCTCTGGGCGACAGATCTGGCCTTTGCTCCAGACGGGACATTAGTGGTTTCAGATTGGGTTGCAGGATGGCAACAACCCAACAAGGGAAGGCTCTATCGCCTGAAGCCTCCCCCGACTCATCCCGAAGCCCTTGGGATGCCGGTTCAGTCACTTTTGAGCCAGGTGGTTCAATCGGCCAATACGGCTTGGCTAACCGGCATGCTGGATCACCCCAACCAGCTTGTGCGTCGCGAAGTTCAGTTTCAACTGGCAGCATGCGGTAGTGCTGCCGTTGGCGATCTAGAGCATGCGCTGGCAACGCAACCTGGGGTCATGGGGCGACTGCATGCGCTTTGGGCTCTAAGCCAGATCTCGAGAGCTTCTTCAGGATTGTCTGAAGTCGCCCACAACCATGCGATGGCCTTAGCTCTGAATGATCCACATCCGATGGTTCGCAGGGCTGCATTAAAATGGTATGCAGATGATCCGCTAGCAGCCTCCTTGGAGACGATTCTTGAGCGATGTCATGATGATTCCTCCAGTGTCCGCCTCCACGCCTGGATGGCATTGGGAGCGGCCCTTTCATCGCTGGGTGAAATTGGATCGGCCTTGGATGTTCAAAAGACCCTTGAAATGGCCCTGAATCAACTCGAAGCACTTGAGGCCGACGCGCAGCCGCATCTCCTGCACGGCTATCGTATTTTTCTCAGAAGCTGGTTGAATCGATTTCCGCAGCGTTTTTCGCAACAACTTGAATCCTTGCTGCAGCGCTATGGGCCCTTGTCTCGGGGGAGTCTGCTCCTAGCGATGAAGGGGTGCTCCCATCCTTCCATGTCGATCTTCCTTGATGACCCTTCGCGTGATTTGCGCGAAAGTGCCCTGCGAGCCATTTACGAATTAAGGATGGGAGAGCTGTCGCAGGAGGTGATCAATCATGCTCCTGATCTTGAGCAGAGTTCGGGGATTTGGAAACGCTGGTTATGGACCTTTTACTATGCTGGGGATAGTCAGTCCCTGCAGAATCTTATTGATTGGTTGGTCCAATGGCAGCAAGAGACCATTCAACCCCAGTACGCGGCATTATTCGGTGAAGCCATCGGCATGCTTGGCCAGTGGCATCAACCCAGGTCCTTGGATCCGGTGGATGGCCTTTGGCGGCCCAGTGGGGGAGGTCAAGGCAAAGTTGAGCAAACCACCTGGGAACGTTTATCCTTCCTTTTTGACCTGCGGGATCCTGAATTGGGTAAAAAGCTCATTCAGTGGGCCGTGCAGGAATCTTGGGCCGGTGCCATACCCAGGCTTGAAAAACTACTTCAGGACCAAGATCAACCCGATGAACTGCGTGGTCATGCGTTGCAAGCCCTTGCCTCACTCGCACCCGATACCTCATTAGCCTGGATTACCTATGGGCTAAAGGATGTAGCCGACGAAGTCAGGACTGTTGCTATGAAGGTGGCCCAGGACAGCCATAAAATGGCTCTGTTTGAAACCCTCATGGATTGGTGGGATGATGCTGATTCTTCGCTGCGACTCAAAAGGTCGGTCCTTGAACTGGTCGCAACCATGCCAGGCACTGAATCCGAAGCGGTCATGGCTCAATGGTGGCAATCTTTCGAATCGGGAACTTTTCCAGAACAGCTCAGTTTGGATTTGCTTAACTGGGTGCAGTCCAGCGATCGACCTGATCGCCTGCAATGGTGGCGCGCTTTCCGAAAGCATGCTCAGGATGCCAATCAGTGGCCTTATTTCGATGCTGTGTTGCACGGTGGGGATCCGATTAAAGGTCGGTATCTTTTTGAACAAAGGGCCGAGATAGCATGCTTGCGCTGTCACCGAATCACGGGGAAGGGGGGCGTGGTCGGCCCTGCTCTGGATGGGCTTGGGCAGCGCGCTTCCACTCAAGCGATCTTACGCTCCATCCTCTACCCTAACGAAGTCATGGCCCCGGGTTATGTCTCAGAGCGTTTCACCCTTCAAAATGAAGAGGAATGGGTTGGGGTTGTCTTGGAAGAGGATGACGAGGCAATCTCAGTCAGGTTGCCCAGTGGGGTTGAGCAGCAACTCATACGCGAGCAAATAATCGAACGAGAGCCTAGCCTTTCGGCTATGCCAGAAGGCCTGATTGAATCGTTGACTCCTTTTGAGGTGCGAGACTTGATTGGATTCCTCAAATCTCTCTAGGGCGGAGGCACTTTTATCAGGATGCCTGCCAGGATGGGTCGATATTTCGGTTGCTATGAGAAGTGTGGCATCGCTAAAAAATCCTCATGAGCTCTCCTTATCGCCACGCAGTCTTCCAAGCATGTGTTTTGAGGTTTTTTTTCTCCCTTTTGGGTGCCCTAGTTTTCTACCTCCAGTGCTCCTTGAAGGCAGATGTGCGGATACCTTCGATTCTTGGGGATCATATGGTGCTGCAGCAGAAGAGCATGATTCGATGGTGGGGGTGGGCTGACCCTGCTGAATCGATCACGGTAACAAGCTCCTGGGGGGATCGGGTAGAAGGAATTGCCGATTCCGGCGGGCGCTGGGAGCTGAAAATGATGACCCCTGAGGCGGGCGGCCCTCATGAAATTGTCATTGGTGGCCGCAATGAACATCGGCTCCAAGATGTCATGGTGGGGGAAGTGTGGCTCTGCAGTGGCCAAAGCAATATGGAATGGGGAGGCAGGCAACAGTTGCCTCAAGCTCTTGAGGAGGCCCCATCAGCCCATCATCCGCTTATTCGTTTTTTTGAAACGCCCAAGGCCACGGCCCATTACCCTCAGGATGCCACGGTAGGCAATTGGAGCTTGTGTGACCCTCAGACCATGGCCCAATTCAGTGCAATCGGGTATTTTTACGGGCTTAAATTGCAGGAGGAACTGAAGGTGCCCGTTGGATTGATCGGTAGCTATTGGGGAGGGACTCCAGCTGAAGTCTGGACACCAGCTTCGGTGGTGAATTCAAGTTCTTCTCTGACTCAGGCAGCTAAGCAGTTGCAATCATTTGCATGGTGGCCCAAGGATCCAGGGCTTTGTTACAACGCCATGATCCATCCACTCACTCCTTACAACATAGCAGGGGTGATATGGTATCAGGGGGAATCCAATGTTCAGACAGCTTCAAGCTATCGGCAACTTTTCGGATCCATGATCAACGCATGGCGAGATGCCTGGGATCTGTCATTTCCTTTTTATTACGTCCAAATCGCACCTTTTGCATACGAACAACCCTTGGTAGGGGCACGGCTTCGCGAGATGCAGACCCAAGCCCTTGAAGATGCCCCCTCTCTTGGCATGGTGGTGATCAGTGATTTGGTGGACGACATCAAAGATATTCACCCTGTCCGAAAAAAAGAGGTGGCACAACGTCTGGCAGCGATGGCTTTAAACAAGCATTATGCGCTTGAAGGTGCTGACCCTTTCCAAAGTCCGATGTATGCTGGGCATGTGATCAGCGGTAAGGAAGTGAGGGTTCATTTTGATCACGCGACGGGTGGATTGATCAGTCAAGGGGGTGACCCTTTAGGGTTTGAATTAGCTGGAAAAGATCGTGTTTTTCATGCGGCAAAGGCCCGGGTTGACGGGAGTGATGTGGTCCTACATACGCCGCTTGTTCCAGAGCCAGTGGCAGTCCGGTTTGGTTTTCACAATCAAGCCATGCCTAACCTTTTTTCGACTCAAGGTTTGCCCGTGAACTTGTTTCGAAGCGATAGCTGGTAAGGATCGGGCCTACTGCTTGGGGGCTCAACTAGGCGACCCAGAACTTTTGCCTGCGGGATTGCCAAGTGCTTGCTGTGCGGGCAATGTGTTGTTGAGATTCGATGAGTGCATCCAAGGAAACTGCGAGCAATGTATTGGGGACGCCCTTGGAGGCGTGCTGTATGAATCCGTTGACGGGTTATTATCGCAACGGCAAGTGCCACACTGGCCCAGGGGATCATGGTCTCCATGTCATTTGCGTCCAGGTAACCGATACCTTTTTGAAGTTCGGTCAGTCACGAGGTAATGATCTGATTACCCCCGTTCCAGACTTTCAGTTTCCTGGATTAAAGGATGGTGACTGCTGGTGTGTGTGTCTCAGTCGCTGGGTGGAGGCACTGGAAGCTGGGTGTGCGCCTCCAGTCAAGCTCACTGCAACCCACATATCAGCCCTCGAATTCGTTGATCTGGATGTGCTTCGCCAATACGCCCTGGATGATCCAGACAAGGCCTAATGAAAAAGAAACGCTTTTTCACTTTACTGATCCTACTGCTTCCACCTCTGCTGCTCCTGTTTTTCTCTCTCGCAGAGCATTTCGGGATTCGGATCATTTCCATTTTTAATCGATAGTCACTTACCCGGTTTTTTAAAGGTCTCAGTAGTTGCTTTAAGGCTACAGCACCCCTTCATTGCGTGGGGGTTTCAGCTTGTGGGTCAGGTGAGTTTGAGCGACAATCTCAAACACTTCCCTGCACTTTGATACGTCCCTCACAATGATCGCTCCTCTGACTTGCTTCACGGTTTTGATTCGCATTTTCGGCATTTCGTTTGGTGTTTTCATCCTTGCCTCAACCACCCACGGCGAATCGCTTTTTAATGGGACAGACCTCAGCGGTTGGGAAAACCAAACCCCTGGGGTATGGCGGGTGGTCGATGGCTGTATCGTGGGGGGGTCGCTGGAGGGAAATCCCAGAAATGAATTCCTAGCTACCCAAAGCACCTATGATCACTTTCGTTTGAGCCTGGAATACCGCCTTAGGGGTGTTGAGGGTTTTATCAATGGGGGGGTGCAATTTCGCAGTCAGCGTCTTCAGGAGCCAGCTCATGAAATGATTGGATACCAAGCCGATATCGGTGCCGGGTATTCGGGTAGTCTGTATGACGAGTCGAGGCGTCGACGCATGTTGGTTCAAGCGGATTCAGAATTGATCAACCGGATTGAACATGCTGGGGAGTGGAATCGATATGAGATCCATGTCGAAGGCAAGCAGGTTCGACTCTTCCTGAATGGAGTGATGACGGTTTCCTACCTGGAAGAAGAAAGCGGCATCGAGGAGAGCGGTAAAATTGCTCTTCAGATTCATGGGAATTGCAAGGCAGAGATTGCCTTTCGGAATCTTCAAATCGAACCCCTTCCATCACCATCCATTCCACCAGCAGCGGTCATTGCCAGCCGGATAGGTGCTGGGCAAACACCCCTGCCAGCATTGGCGTTCAACGGTATGCCTTATGAGCCTATTGAGGGAGAGCGACTTGTCCTTGTTGGACAGGAAAATTTGGTGATGGATCAGGAAAATGGATTCTTCGAGGCTGCCATGCAGCCCACATACGCCAATACCGGGTTATCGCTTCGCTCCATGGCATGGGAAGCCGACACGGTCTACGAACAGTGGCGAGATCTACATTTTGGTCCTTGGATTGAGCAATTACGAACAGTCGAGGCAAGCACCATTTTGATCCAGTTCGGCCAGATGGAGGCCTTGGACGGGTTGGAACGTCTCCTGGCATTTAAAGTGGCCTACCATCAGCTTTTGGATGAGTTTTGCGCTCAAACACGACGGTTCATCCTGGTTTCTCCTACCCCTTTTGAGGACCCAGTAGCCCCCTTGGCCCCTAGGTTGGGACAACACAATGAAGTCCTCAGGCAGTATGCTGAAATGGTTCAGACCATTGCTCAGGAGCGAGGGGCCATCTTTGTGGATCTCTTCACCCCTTTTGCCGATAGAAATGGCGATCAACCTGCCATGACCCGCGATGGGATTCACCTGAATGCCCATGGTCTACGGCTTGTGGGTGAAGAGATGGCACGGCAACTGGGGGCATCCACCCCAATCAGGGATCCCGCTGTTGGGTTACGTGATGCCATCATCCATCGCAACCAACTGTGGTTCGACGCATGGCGACCCGCCAACTGGTCCTTTGCCTATGGGGACCGGGTCGCGCAACGCTTTGCCTCGGCCGCTGGCGCTCGTCCCAGCCTGCACGAGTCCTTTCGAGAACGACGGGGGCAGATTGCCGAGCTTGACTTATTGATTCACCGACTGGCCCGGGGGGAAGCGGTGTCGCTTCCCGAGCTGGAGATTGCTGGGGCAGGGGCGCTTTCGCCTCAAGCGCTTTCTGCCGATGAACAGTTGGCGACGTTCCAAATGGCGGAGGGTTTTCAAGCCAATCTGTTTGCTTCGGAGGCACAGGATGTGGTCAACCCTATTCAAATTGCATGGGATGGCTCCGGTCGACTCTATGTCGCGTGTTCGCCTTCCTATCCCCAGTCGCTGGCTAGTGTGCGACCCTCAGACTATATTCTGGTGCTGGAAGATGAGGATGGTGATGGTCGAGCCGACCGTTTCTGGCGTTATGCCGAAGGGCTTACCATGATCCAAGGGCTTGAACCTCATCCTGAGGGGATCTACGTCTGCGACTTTGATCAATTAGTCTTCCTTCGCGATACCAACGGTGATCGTGTTGCCGATCGCCGTGAAGTGCTTTTTTCCGGCTTTGGGGTTGGAGACACGCATCAGTTGATCAACTCCATTGCTCATGGCCTGGATGGAAGCCTTTGGTTCACTCAGGGCTTGCATGCCATGTCACTGGTTGAAACTCCGTGGGGGATCAAGCGCCTGGATCGAGCCGCGCTCTGGCGCCTCCGCCCCAGCTCGCTTTTGCTGGAAGGATTCTTCGGAGGTGGTATGGCTGGGGCCAATTGCTGGGGGGTGGCTGAAGATGACTATGGGCAAGTGTTTCACAAGACGGGTGATCGGCCTCAGGGGTATTGGTCTGTGCCTGGGCTCGTGCGTGGAGCCAGTCCCATGGGTAGCGGTTCCAGAACCCTCGCTAACCAGTCCTATGGAGCCTCGCCAGAACAATATCATGGGGTGGGCAACCTCTTTGATACCTCACCCAAGACAACCTCCCTTGATTTTATAGGTACCCAGGCCATGCCCGCCGACCTGCAGGGAGTGGCCGTGATCGGCGGCTATTTCGGTTCACTGGTCGAATTGCATCAGCTGCAGGATGATGGCGCCGGATATCGGTCCAGCCAATTGCCTCGCATCTTAACCTCCACCGATTCGGCATTCAGGCCGGTGGATGTCAGCATGGGGCCTGATGGTGCCATCTATCTAGCAGATTGGTATAATCGGGTCATTGGTCACTACCAGGCCAGCTACGCCGACCCCAACCGGGATAAGCACCACGGGCGTATTTGGAGAGTGCGCTCCACCGCACACAGCCCTGTCGATGCGCCAGACTTGAATGGGCTCTCAACTGCTGAACTGGTAGGGTACCTGCATTCTCCCGAACGTTGGATACGCTATCATGCTCGAAGAGAACTCTTTTATCGGCCAGGGAAAGAGGTGGTCAGGGCGCTGGATGCTACCTTGAATGATCCTCGATGGGAACGGCAGGGGATGGGATTTGGGCAGCATCTCATCGAATGGGCTGGACTCTATCAAGCCCATGCAAGCCCGCGTGCCAATTTGGTGGCGCGTATGCTCAAGGCACCTGATTATCGTATCCGATCCTATGGGGTCAGGACTGCAGGTGCTTGGTCCCAAGACTTGGTCCAAGCTCGCGGATGGCTTAAACGGAGCGCAAACGATGAGCACCCCAGAGTTAGGCTGGAAGCTGTTGTGGCTTGTAGTTATTTGCGAGAGCCCGAGTCGATCACCTTAGCCCTAGGTGTTCTCGATCATCCAAGGGATCGTTTTATCGACTACGCCCTCCGACAGGTCGCCAAAGCCTTGCAGTCCATTTGGGAACCTTCCTACCGTGAAGGTACCTTACCGCTGAGCAATCCTGCCCATGGAGCCTACCTTGCTGCCCTGTTGGCGGAGGCACCCGTCCTGCCCCAACCAGGTGAGGTGCTGTATGAACAAGCTTGCCAGCCATGCCACCAACCCGATGGAGAGGGCTTAGCCGGGTTCTACCCTTCATTACGCTCCAGCAGCTGGATTGAAGGGGACCTGTCTCGACTGGTGCGAGTGGTGCTCCATGGTCTGGAAGGGCCCTTGACGATTAATGGGCAAGCTTTTGAGGCACGTCATGGCAACCCAATGCCAGGATTTGAGGGATTGACTGATGAACAAATCAGTCAGTTGCTGACCTTCCTGCGTCAGGCCTTCGACAATCAAGCTGGCGCTGTTTCAGCGCCGGAGGTGGCAGAGATACGCCGGGTACACGCTCAACATGCCGGACCCTGGACCCAGGCTTCACTCGAACCGTGAACCTTAGAGCCTGCTGATCATCCTAGAACATTTTGCCGTGACCTCCGCTTTTGCGCGGGGTTTTCCAGTTGGTCTCAACTTGACTTGAGGGATGCATTTCGAGCAGATCCTTGCCTGTCAGCCGGAGCCAAACACCCATCGGGGTTAAGATAAAGATGAAAAACAGGGTGAGGAAAAGGGTTGAAACCACCCGTCCCAGGGCGTGAAAGCATGTCATACCACCCCGGTAGAACGGTCGAAACAGATGTGGTTGCAGCCAACACAGGGGTGTGGCCAGGATGCACGGCAAGCACCCCAACCACCAGGGGTAGGCATGCCAGCCCCTCCAGCCGGCCAGACACCAGAGCATGCCGATCATGGCGCCGAATGAGGCTGTAAATTTTAACCATTCAACGGGGTTTTCCTTGAGTTTTAGTGACATGATTCAATCTGGAATGGGGTCGAAGGTAGGGGTGGGGACCGGGCCGACCTGAGCGCTTTTCTCCAGCCAGCAGGACCCTATCACTAAGTAATCCATGCTGGTGTTCATGAAACACCGGTAGGCATCTTGTGGGCTGCATACCACAGGTTCTCCGCGCACATTGAAGGAGGTGTTGATTAGGGCAGGGCACCCGGTCTGCTTTTGGAAGGCCTTGAGCAGGCGATAAAACAAAGGGTTGGTTTCCCGGTCGACGGTCTGAATTCTGGCAGAATCATCCACGTGGGTTACCGCCGGAAGGCTCGATCGGATGGCTTGAAGGCGTTCCAGACCGGTTGCATGACCTTTTATGGGGAATCGAATATTTTCCGCAGTGGGTGCTACCAGTAACATGTAAGGAGAGGGATGCCCTTTGAGTTGGAAAAAACCAGCTGCTTCCTCTGCAAGGATGGCTGGAGCAAAAGGCCGAAAAGATTCTCGAAACTTAATTTTGCGGTTGATCGCCTGTTGCATGGTTGGTGAACGCGGATCTCCAAGAATGGAGCGGTTGCCCAATGCCCTTGGACCGAATTCCATGCATCCCTGCATCCAGCCAATCACCGCACCTGATGCCAATTTCTCCGCGACCTGGCTCAATAAGGCGGCTTCATCCTCAATCACTTCGTACTGAGCCCCTTCCTGTTTTAGGGCTTGTTCGGTCGAAGGAAGGTCATAGGCCGGGCCCAGAAGCGAACCCCGCATGGAGTCCGATCCGGATGGATGGATGATTCGACTGACAGTTTTTTGACCATAATGAATGCTCAGAGCCGCCCCCAGAGCGCCCCCAGCATCGCCAGCGGCTGGTTGAATCCAAAGTTGATCAAAAATGCCCTCCGCCAGGATTTTTCCGTTGGCTACGCAATTGAGTGCGACCCCTCCAGCCAGGCAAAGGTTGGGTAGCTGGGTTACCTCGCGAGTGTGCCTGGCGAGTTTGATTATCACTTCTTCGCTCACTTCCTGGATGGATCTAGCCAGGTCCATGAAACGCTGTTCCATGGGGGAATCCGGTTGGCGTGGTGGCCCACCCAGCAGGTTGTGGAGCTTGGGGTGACTCATCTGATCTGAATGCAGGAAGCCAAAATAATCCATGTTCAGATGAAACGAACCATCCTCATGGATTTGGATCAGATGATCCCGAATGACTTGGGTGTAGGAGGGGTTACCATAGGGCGCCAATCCCATGAGCTTGTATTCGCCTGAGTTGACGCGAAAACCGCAGTAGGCGGTCATGGTTGAGTAAAGCAGTCCTAGCGAATGGGGGAAGCGGATTTCTTTGAGTAACTCAATATTTTTCCCGCACCCTCTTCCGATCGTGGTGGTGGCCCACTCCCCAACCCCATCGATAGTCAAGATGGCGGCTTCTTCAAACGGAGATGGATGAAAGGCTGAAGCAGCGTGAGATTCGTGATGTTGGGCAAAGAGTATGGGGCAGTCTTTGCTCAGCTCAGGCCATGCTTCACGAAGGGCTGCCGGGACATTGATTTTCTCCGAGAGCCAGGAGGCAACGACTCGAGGGAAAGTTTTCCAGCCTGCTGGTGCAATGGAGAGATAGGTTTCCAGCATGCGAGCAAACTTGGTGATCGGTTTTTCATAAAAAGCAATCGCATCAATTTTGGAAATATCGATCGCTCCAGCCTCAAGGCAATAGGCTACGGCATTTTCGGGAAGTCGTTGGTCGTTCTTGCGACGGGTGAACCGTTCTTCCTGAGCAGCTGCGAGGATGACCCCGTCCTTGATGAGGACGGCTGCGCTGTCGTGATAAAATGCTGAAATCCCTAATATGTATTGCATGAATAACTGGCCGAAATGAGAAGAGCCTACATGAAAGGGTACATGAAGGGGGCCAGGGCGCTGCTCGAGGAAAAGGCAATTAAGACGCCAAGTAGAAGCAGCATGAGCACCAGAGGCCAAAGCCACCACTTTTTCTCCTGTTTAAGAAACTGGCAAAATTCACGGAATAGCTGCCACACACTGCAAATTATGGCAATCGGAGGGGACTGAGCCAAGGGAATTATACTGTCTGCCGCATCAATCGCCCTGTGCTGCCCATGACTGAGTCCAAATCCTGGCCCTTTCCAGAAGGGACTCATCCTCAGGTAAAGTGAGAAACTTCCAGTGTTTCATCCCGCTTTGCTCGGCACCATTCCAATTGCCAGGGCCTCGTAAACGAAAGTCCTCTTCAGCTATCAGGAAGCCATCATGGTGCTTGACCAACAGCTGGAGGCGTTCCCAGCTCTCAGACTGCTTGGCATGGCCCATGAGGATGCAATGTGCGTTTTCCTTCCCTCGGGCTACCCTTCCTCGCATTTGATGCAATTGCGCCAAGCCAAAGTGAGAGGCTTCCTCGATCAGCATGATGGTCGCATTGGGCACATCAATGCCTACCTCGACCATGCTGGTGGCTAGCAGGATATCCAGCCTACCTGAGTGGAAGGCCGCCATCGCTTCCAAACACTCTGATTCACTTAACTTTCCATGCATGACCCCAATTCGGTAGCCCTTGAAACGAGACTCGATGCGAGAACGAGCTGATAGAAGGGATTTGCCTTCATCATTGCTTGAGGCCGATTCGATGCGCGGGTAAATCATGAATGCTTGGCGTCCATCTTGCAGTGCTTTTTCAATGAAGGCTTCAATCTTATCTCGGTGCTTTTCTTCTCGGAGGTAAGTTTTCAATCGCCCTCGCCCACTTGGTGCATGGCGCATGATGGAAATATCCAAATCTGCAAAGAGTGCTAAGCCCAGTGTGCGAGGTATGGGCGTTGCGGTCATGACCAGCAAGTGTGCCTGTTGATGGCCTTCGGTGAGTTTCCGGCGCTGGGCTACGCCAAATTTGTGCTGTTCATCAATAATGATTAACCCGCACCCTCTATTTGAAGACGGCTGATGCAGTAAAGCGTGGGTGCCCACCGTGATGCCAGGAATGCCTTCATCTTCATGCTCCCCAGTGTGGGTTCCAGATAGGTGCAAGCGGACAGGAATGCCCATGCTATGGAGATACCGGGTGATGGTTTGATGATGCTGTCTAGCTAATAAGGTGGTTGGGACCATGAAAAGCACCGATTGGCCCCAGCCCATGACACGCAATGCTGCGACCAAAGCCACCAGCGTCTTGCCTGTGCCGACATCTCCCTGAAGTAGTCGCCTCATGGGATGAGCCTTGTTGAGATCTGACTCGATTGCCTTGACCGTGGAGACTTGGTCCTGAGTTAAGGCAAAAGGCAGGTGTTCGAGAAAGGGTTTGACCCAGTCTTGGCCGATTTGTTTGGGCAAACATCGAATCTGAGATTCAAAAGCCAGTCGCCGCTGAGATACTTCCTGCTGCACGGCAAGGGCCTCGTTGAGGGCGAGTCTTTTGCGGGCTGCAAGGTTGTCCTCCATTGTTCCCGGGAAATGGAGATGCTCCAAGGCCTCCTTCTGAGATACAAACCCGTGAGACGCAGCCATGGGGTAGGGATCGGTGATGCCTTGGGCATGCTTCCTGAGGGTTTGATGAATCAGCGAACGGATCCAACGAGGTCGAATACCTTTCTGACATCGATAGACTGGCACCAAACGATCCACGTGAATGGGGTCATCTGATTGTTCCGGCTCGAACCACTCGGTTTCAGGGTGATCCATGCGCAAGGGATTGCCTGGTTTGAGTTGTCCATAGAGGTAGAGGCTTTTACCTGGCTGGTAATGTTGTTTAAGAAAGGGCATATTCCACCAGCGACAGAGGACGCCGCCCGTATCATCTTCCACGCGGCATTCAAATTGAGACATCCTGCCGCGAAAGAATCGTGTCTGGGCTGAGGTGATGACTCCCTTCAGGGTCACCCATTGATCCGGTTCCACAGCAGCCATGGATGGAAAGTGACGCCGGTCTTCATGGCGGCTTGGGGCCAGTTCAAGTAGGTCCTGAACGGTGAAGATGCCCATCTCGCCAAGCTGGTCTGCACGAGCCGGACCGATCCCACGGAGCGATCCGATCGGTCGCTGAAGGTCGGAACCGCCTTGGCCCTCTGGGGTTAATTCAGAGATGGTCACTCCATTGCGAGACATGCGCTCATTGCGGGGAGGATTAACCCAGATGCCGCCTCAATAGCTCAATGCTCCTGCGAACCCCTTCCTTTGCAGGATCCTTACCCTCGAATTCGAGCGAAACATAACCCCGATAGGCATGCTGCTTGAGCATCCGCCCGATCCGTTGGTAGTCGAGGTCCAGGGTATACCATTCTCCACCCCCGAAGTAAGTCTTAGCCTGGACATAAACGGTGCGTGGTGCGATTTGCTCCAGCTTGGGATAGGGTTCCTCCAAGAAGTTGCCCGTATCCATCAGAGCTCCCAGCCACGGAGATTGAATCGCATCAAGGATACGAAGCAATCCATCAGGGGTCCGGGTCAAACCCCAATGATTTTCTAAAGCCAAGATGACTCCACTTCGCTCCGCTGCAGCCAGGCATTGTTCGATGCAGTCAATGCACCAATCAAACCCGTCCTGTTCTCGAAAGCCGGGCAGTATGGGCTCAAGCCCTCTCGCTGCCATGAGGTCATCAAATGATTGAATGGTATTCCACCGACCCGAGTTCAAACGGATGCATGGGATGCCCATTTCATGAGCCAGGTCAATACAGCGTAGGGTGTGCTCAACCTGCTGGCGGCGGTAGGCAGGGTCTGGATCAACAAAGTCTTGATGGATAGAGAGGGCGATCAAATCCATGCCGTTCAAGAATGCATGCCGCTTGAGCTTCTGGAGGTAGGGTATTTCCTCGGAGTCCATCTGGCGATGCAGGATATCAATACCCTCCACCCCGAGGGCAGCCGACTCGTTGATGACCTGTTCAATGGAAATCTTTGGGTCTCGGAAGTGCCAGTAAGAGTAGGATGCAATACCGAGCTTGATGCGGCCATTTGCCGATTGTCGGGGAGCTGTGCTTGTTGCGGAGGTCGTTTGACATGCAGAGCCAAGGGCCGTGAGGCCTCCTAGCCCCATGCCGTATTGGAGGAATTGTCTTTTATTCATGTCCAGAAATTTATCGAAAGCTCATGAGGTGTTTTTCCCCACGGAGAATCAATCGCTCGCCGTGAAAGACTGGTGAGGCAATGACTCTCTCACCCAAGTGACTTTCGGAAAATAATGAAACCTCTGGTGCCAAATTGACGACAAAGACAGCACCATCTTCTCTAGCGGCGATGAGCTTGTCTTTGCCTGCCGAAGGCGAGGCGTAATAACTCGAGCGATGCTCCGGTAGTTCGAAAGTCCAGATAGATTCCCCCGTGGTCGGGTCGATGCCTGCCAGGGTTCCGCGATCGCTTAGCAGGATGGCAAGGCTGCCATGGGTGGTTGGCGATGGTACAAAACTGCTGTGGATCTGATTTTCCCAGAGATGTTGTGTTGCCGTGACATCCCCCATGCCGCGCAGGCTTATCCCGTGCAGTCTGGGTTGGCGCTTGTCGGCTCTACCGAAGGCGACAATAACCTTGTTCTGGATCTGCATGGGGGAAGCCACTGCTGGCCAATAGGGCTTTTCATCGGGATTGAACCCTCCGCATTCCCAGATCACCTCACCGTTGGCAGGATCATGACAAGTCAAATGCTGACCGCCCCAGACTAGGATGACCTCTTGTCCATCTAGGCTGGTCAAAATGGGGGAACTGTAACCGTGGTCCCCCTCCACTGGGGTATTGTAGTCTCTGGGGACCTTCCATTGAAGTTCTCCGGTCAGTGGATGGAAAGAGGCCAACCAGGAAGATCCCTCGTGCATGCGGGTGATGACGACGCCGGTAGTTGTGCTCAGTGGAGAGGTGCCTGTGTCCCAGTATAGGGAAACCTCGCCGTATTCCTGGACCAGATTGCGTTTCCAGAGGGTTTTGCCCTGAGCATCGAGGCCTACCCAGTCACCACTTTTAAAGTAGGCAAAAAAATGTTTCCCGTCGCTGGTGACTGAAGGATTACTTCCCGAACCATTGCGATGGCGTCCAGGGGTTTCGGTGCCGCACTGAGCGGTCCACTCGAGATCTCCATCAATACTGAAAGCGGCCACGGTGTTGGTGCCTTCCTTGGCGTAGGTGATGAGGATGAGATCCTCGACCACCAGGGGGGTGGAAGTGCCTGGGCCAGGGAGGGGCTCCTTCCATAGAAGGTGCTCATCGTCCAGGAAACCGCTAAAGTCTCCATCCGGGAAATGACCATTTTGATGAGGCCCACGCCAGTGGTGATTGGCGGCCATAGTGGGGTTTAAATGATTCAAACCGGCCAAGCATAGCAACCATACCAGACTCCATGACATGCGAAGGCGAAGGCTTGATGAGGTGGTCATTTCAGTCAATATGGTGAAGCCGATGCCATGTGTCAACCGACTGAAAGAAGACCTTTACTGTAACCTTCTGGCTTCAATCTGTGTCGAAACTTATTGGCTTCGTTCCCATGAAATTATTTTACCAGGATTATTTTATGTCCCATCTATTCTCAAACTCGTTCAATGCGTTGTCCCATCTATCCCTTGCCTCGGTGCTGACACTCATGCTTTCTGGTTCTCAGGTCCACGGTCAGCAACATTGGTGGCAATGGCGTGGCCCCCAAGCCAATGGGGTGGCCAGCGCAGGCAACCCTCCCATTTCCTGGAGTGAGCAGGAAAATGTGCGATGGAAGGTAGCTATCCCAGGTAAGGGGCATGCAAGCCCGGTGATCTGGGGAGATCGACTCTTTTTACTGACTGCGGTGGCTGAATCAGCACCCCAGGTGGATGGACTCAGGGAAACCACCCCTCCAGCACCGCAGGCCGAAGGCCGAGACAGACAGCGTGGCAGTCGGCGGGGCGGGGGCGGAGGTCGGGGTGGCTTTGGGGGAAGCCAGCCAGAGGCGGTGAAGCATTCTTTTCAGACAATTTGCCTCGACAAAAACACTGGGGAACAAATCTGGTCGCGAGAAGGCATGGCGGTTATCCCGCATGAAGGACATCATCCCACCAACAGTTACAGCTCAGGGTCTGCCATCACCGATGGCAAACATGTGATCTCCTACTTTGGCTCAAGGGGGCTTTTTGTCTACGACATGATGGGAAACCTGGTTTGGCAAAAAGATCTCGGTGACATGCCCACCCGAAACGGTTTTGGCGAAGGGGCCTCACCCGCTCTGGCAGATGATATACTGGTCGTGCTTTGGGACACGGAGTCCGATTCCTACATTGTGGCTTACGACAAATTGACAGGCGAGGAACGCTGGCGCCAGATCCGCGACGAGCGGACCGGTTGGACGACTCCTGTGATCCTTGATCATCAAGGTCGTCGGCAAGTGGTCGTCAATGCGACCAATAAGGTGCGATCCTATGATCTTGAAACCGGTGAGTTATTATGGGAGTGCGGTGGGCAGACAGCCAATGCCATTCCCACGGTGGTAGCCGACGAACAACATGTCTATGCCCTCTCTGGTTATCGTGGTAGCACTGCCATGGCCATCAGGCTGGGACAACGAGGAGATTTAACCGATTCTGACGCGATTGCCTGGTCCCTAAATCGAGGCACTCCTTATGTGCCATCACCACTGCTCATGAGTGGTAGACTCTGGTTTACCCAGGGAAATGATGCCGTGCTTTCCTGTGTGGAGGCTTCAACCGGCAAAGTGCATTACTCCCAGGAGCGACTCGAGGGACCTTCGGGTTTTTACGCTTCCCCTGTTGGGGTGGCTGGCAGGGTTTACTTAACTGGTCGTGATGGCACGACCGTGGTGATCGAAGATTCTGAATCCCTCAAAGTGCTTGCCACCAACAAACTCGATGACCCTATGGATGCTTCGCCTGCGTTATCTGGCGATGCCATCTACCTCCGTGGTCATCAGTACCTTTATTGTATTGGGAAATAAATCCTTTGGTCTGCTCTCACTCTGCCCCCTCGGCCCGTTTTGAAACGGGTCGAGGGGGTGTTTTCTCTTGCCAACGTTCTGGGTGGCCCTGAGGTCTTTTTTCTTTTGCCGTGCAAGCCTCTCGAGCAATATGACCTCACTCAACCATGCAGTCCCTTCAGCTCGGTATTTTGGATCTTATGCTCATTGTCGGCTACCTGCTGGTAGTGGGGCTGCTTGGGTTGTATTACAGCCGAGGGGTTCGGACTGGTGAGGATTTTTTTCGTGCTGGCCGCTCCCTTCCTTGGTGGGCAGCAGGGTTGTCTCTGGTGGTTTCTGATATTGGGGCCAAGGACATGATTGGGCTGGCTGGCGATGGCTATCGCTATGGGGTTGTCATGATGAATTTCGATTTTCTTGGATGTATCTTTCCCGTCCTAATCGCTGCCTTTCTTTTCATGCCCTACCTCTGGCTAGCCAATGTCTACACGGTGCCTGAATATTTGGGCCTGCGCTACGACCTCCGGGTCCGGACCTGTTTTTCGGCGCTTTGGATCCTCTTCATGGTTGTGACGCTGGCCACCATTTTTGTGAGTGCTGCAGCCATGTTTGAAGGCATTCTGGGATGGAGTTTCTGGTTCTCCGTCGGTATCACTGCACTGACGGTGGGGCTCTACACCACCATGGGGGGGCTCAAGGCCGTTGTCGTCACCGATGCGTTCTCTTGTGTGGTCCTTGTGATAGGTGCCGCCATCATCTGTTGGAGTGGTTTGAGTGAGATTGGCGGATTTAGGGCCCTTGGTGAAGCCATCGAGTCCAAAAGTTGGACCGAACATCATCTTCAGCTGCTACCACCGGCAGATCACCCAGAATATCCCTGGCCAGCCGTATTGCTAGGGCTGGGATTCGTGCTCGGGCCTGCTTACTGGATTGGCAATCAAGCTATCGTTCAACGCACTTTAGGGACCCGATCACCTGCCGAGGCCAGGGCTTCTTATATTCTATGCGCTGCAATCAAGCTATTTTTCCCGCTTCTGCTGGTGCTACCGGGCTTGATGGGAATTGTCTTGCTGGAATCCGAACTTGGGATTCCAGGCAAGGATTGGGATGGTAATCAAGTGCTTCCACTCCTTCTAACCCGGCTCCTGCCTACCGGGATCCTGGGGATTGTCATCGGAGCTTTTCTAGCCGGTGTGCTTTCCAACCTCGATTCCTATGTCAATGCCGCCAGCACCATGCTGGTGCATGATTTTTATCGGCCTTTGATTCGGCCATCGGCCAGTGATCCAGAGTGTTTGAGTTTGGGGCGCTGGCTGGTACCCATTCTCCTGCTTCTTGGGGTGTCCATGAGTTATCCCATCAAACAAGGGTTTGGCTCAGTATTTGAAGCCTTTCAGACTTTTCTCTCATTCATTCAGGGTCCTTTACTGGCTTTGCTGCTTTCAGGAATGCTGACTAACAGGGCCAATGCATCCGGTGCCATGACTGGTATTGCCTTGGGCGTCACCTCCGCCGCGCTGATGACGTTTTCAGAGGCTCTATTTGGAGTCAGCGGCGGGATTTCATTTCTTTGGGTGGCTTGGTGGTCTTTTGTCGCATCTTTGACCGGGGTTCTGATGGGTAGTCTCCTCACTCCCCCGCGTGATCCTCAATCTCTGCAAGGGCTAGTTTTTGAGTGGAAGCAATCCTCTGGCAGCCAACATGGATGATATGAGCTATTTGATGGCAACTTGGCACGGTGGTTCGATGGTGGTCTCCGCAGTCTTTCTAGCGGTGGCCATCCTACTGTGGTGGTTGCCAAACACGGATAAAATTTCCTCCGTTTCGGATGCCACTCGTTGTGTAGGTTGGAGTCGATGGTTTGCTGTGCTGATTGCCTTGATTCAGGCACTTATTTACCTTTTGTGGGGGTAAATGAGAGTCACCCTGCGCATGGCCCAATCAGACAATTGCATTGAGACTTGTGCTCTTTTTATCGTAGCTTTGACTTCATCAGGCCAATCCGGTCTGAGACAACCAGCCCGCACGACGGGGTTTTAAGGTCTTGCATGCTCAAAGGATCAAAGATTCTCATCACCGGCGGTACAGGTTCCTTTGGGAGTCGTGTTGCCCAACATCTTATGGACAAGGATCCGGCTGAAATCCGTATTTTCAGCCGTGATGAAAAAAAACAGTGGGAAATGCAGCGTCGATTCCCACAGTTTCATTACCTGCTTGGGGATGTGAGAGATGCGGCTCGCTTATCTCTGGCCATGGAAGGGGTGGATTACGTTTTCCACGCCGCCGCCCTCAAACAAGTCGGCTCCTGCGAAAATCAGCCATTTGAGGCGGTTCAGACGAACATTCTAGGTTCGCAACAGGCCTGCATGGCGGCTCGACAGGCAGGTGTCCGGGCCTTTGTGGCTCTCAGTACCGACAAGGCAGTCAAACCAGTTAATGCGATGGGGACAAGCAAGGCGATGATGGAAAAAATCGTCTGCAGTCAGAATCAATGCCCTGGCAATACCATTTTCTCCTGTGTGCGTTACGGTAACGTGATGGGCAGTCGTGGTTCGGTGATCCCGTTATTTCTCGATCAAATAAAGCAAGGGCAACCCCTGACAATTACGGTTCCGGAGATGACACGCTTTTTGCTAACTCTGGATCAATCGGTGGATCTGGTCTTCCATGCCATGACCCAGGCCAAGGGTGGTGAGATTTTTGTGCGTAAGGCACCAGCATGCACCATCGCAGACTTGGCTGATGCCATTCGCAAACGTGCCGATCTTCCGGAATATCCTATCGAGCAAATCGGTATACGCCGTGGCGAAAAACTGCATGAAATCCTCGTTAATGAGTACGAAATGCAGCGTGCTGTGGAGGAGCCAGACTACTTCACTATTCACCCAGATTACCGCACACCTCCCACGCCATGCACCCGTGCCTTGGGGGAAGAATTTTCCAGCTCCAACACGCTGCAGCTTGCACCAGGCCGCAAATTGGACCAATTGCTCGATGCCATGGGTTCTCCGGAGAGTTTTCACTAGCCATGGGCCCCAATCCATCGTTTCGCTTGATCGGTCGTTGCCGAGGTTGTCATGCCGGCATGGATCTCATGGTGCCGTGTTTTGAAATGGATCCGATGCCTCTGGCTGGTCAGTTCTGTTCGACTGCAGAGGAGGCAATTGAGGCGGAAACGCTGCCCTTGAGCTGGATGCTTTGCCAGAGCTGTGGTCTCGTGCAGGTGACCCAGGATGTGGACGAGGCCATCCTATTTCGCCGTTACAATTATGCCTCCTCGACCGTGTCTGGATTGGTGGACCACTTCAAGGCCTACGCAGGGTTGCTCACTCGAAACTATGATCAGCCGCATCTTCGCTTCCTAGAAATAGGCTGTAATGATGGGGTGTTATTGAGACGTCTGCCAGCTACTTGGCTGCGTCAGGGAGTGGACCCCAGTGATGTGGCTTGCCGTTCGCATCAGGCTTCTCAAGGCGGCTACGAGCTGGTCTCTGACCTGTTCGATGTGCAGCTGGTCGAATCCATGCGGTGGCAGGGCCAGTGGGATGTGATCAGCGGGTCGAACTGCCTTGCCCACATTTCTGATCTGCATCAGGTCTTTACCGCCGTCCGATTGGCCCTCAAGGAGGGGGGAGAATTCTGGGTTGAAGTCCATGATCTGGAAGCGCTGCTTTGCGGGTCGCAGTGGGATACTATTTACCACGAACACAAGGCAGAATGGAGTCTGGATTCCTTAACACACTGTCTAGGATTGCTGGGGTTTGAATGTGTTTTCCACGAATCGATCCCCATGCATGGAGGTGCCCTACGCTGTTGTTTTAGGAAAACATCCCAGCCGAGGCTATCTCGCACTGAGCCCGATTTGCAGACGCTGGAGGCCAAGTTGAAGTCGTTGGCTGAAGCTTACCGAGCGCGCTATGAACATCCTGTTGTCCGCGACTTGATGAAGCGCCGGGCTGCTGGTCAATCGCTTGTCGCCTATGGAGCTGCTGGGCGCGCCAATGTATTCCTCAATCAAACCCCAGAGCTTGCTTTTGACTGGATTATCGATGAATCGATGCTGCGACAAGGGAGGTATTTACCTCATATCGCGACCCCCATTGTTGCCAAGGATCGCCTAAACTTGGATCAGCCCGATCATTGCCTCATCACGGCTTGGAATTACGCTCGGGACATCCGCTTGAAGAACCCAGGCTACCTTGGTCAATGGTGGACTGCTTTTGGATGAACCCTAACTTGAACAAGCGCATTGGAGTGCTGGGAGCTGGTGGCATGCTTGGCCATGTGGTGGCCCGGCGGCTGCGCCAAAAAGGATGGGAGGTGGTTGAGGTTTTCGATCGTTGGACACCTGATCGATTTGATCAATGCATGGGAAATTTGAAAGACCTTGGGCTATACGGTGTCGTCAATGCCATAGGCGTCCATCTGAGTGAGGCCGAGGCAATTCCAAGGAATCGGCTGAAAACGATGCAGTGGATCAACGGCCTTTTTCCCCAATGGCTTGCCAAGGGACTTGACCCGGATGTGAGGGTCATTCATGCCAGCAGCGATGCGGTATTTGGAGCATCAGAGTGTGGATGCCTATGGGATCAGCCACACAGTGCTGACACAGCCTATGGCGCTTCCAAGGTCCAGGGTGAAACGGGGATGCGGGGTGAAAATCGTTGGGTCATACGTTGTTCTTTGCTTGGGCCTGATCGTGAATCATGCGAGACAACTCATTTGCTTAGCTGGGTGCTAGGCCAGCAAAGGGCTGCATGGGGTTACACAAACCATATGTGGAATGGCATCACCACCCTCGCATGGGCCGATCTGGCTCATGTTCTGTTATCTGAAGAACAAGCGGTATCCGGTGGTTTGGTTCAGCCAGGATTCCTGCCGCCAATCACTAAATACACGCTCTTAAAGACTATCGACAGGGTTTATGGCCTTGGCTTGCAGGTGCGACCCACTCGAGCCGCTTCAGCGGTGAATCGAAGCCTGATTCCCACCCAATTCTGCGACCCCATTGAAGAACAACTGCAACGTCTCAAGACCTGGTATGAGCCGAGTTGAAAAGGTCAGGAACCTCCCATCGTGAATTGGAGCGTATCTTGGTGGTCGTCATTTTGATGATTAGGCATGCTCGGGCTGGCTTTTCATTGTCCCACTTCCCACTTGGCTCAATCGCTCGATCTGAGAGTCCGTTGACACCCTCAGGGTCGGTTGGTAACTTCCTGCATTCGGAGCGATCCCATCCATGGACTATAAAGAGACATTGAATCTTCCGCAGACTGGCTTTCCCATGAAGGCAGATCTGGTCAACCGCGAACCCTTGCGTCTGAAATCCTGGACCGAAGGCAAGCTCTACGAACGCATTCAGGCCTCTCGCGAGAGTTCTGAGCTCTTT
>Ga0181571_10000284_pt1 | contig 31954 bp, 4 predicted proteins | sample 101ome_17_FD_132440 | JGI IMG/M metagenome (GOLD analysis project Ga0181571, IMG submission 132440) | Coastal salt marsh microbial communities from the Groves Creek Marsh, Skidaway Island, Georgia - 101407AT metaG (megahit assembly) | ecosystem: Environmental > Aquatic > Marine > Intertidal zone... | reverse complement strand
TGAGCGTGGGAGGCGGCCTCGTTCCCTCCGCCACGTCCCCCACCATCGGCACCGTCCACCGCACCCTCACGTTCATCCCCGCAGACGCGTCATTCGAACCCTCGCGGGAGCCCCCGTCGGCGTAAACCGCGACGAGTAGAGAGTCATCCGCCCTCGGCTTCAACAGCGCCATCCTCCACATCGAAAAAACACTGCGAAATGCGACTCTGCTTTCCACTCAGAGGTGAGCTCAAACACAGAATCCACGAAGCAACACCGCGAGGAGGAAGGGGAGAACAACTTAACACCGTGTGACGACAGCGTTGACGCGAAGGGAGAAGCGAGCTGGATCGATTCGCTGGTGGTGCCCTCACTGAGTGCAATGCGCAAGCACTCGTTCCAGAGAAGCTCGCGTCCCTTGCAGCCAGAGAAGCATCAGAAGCTTCCTGCGAGACTGAGGCGAGCGTTCGGATTCATCCTCAGAGATCGAATTTTGCTCCACATTCTCGCAGTCGTTGTGATGACCAAGGCAGGAAGGAAGAACGGAAGGATATCCAAGCGCAGTGCTAGTGCTGAGTCACCAACGCCCTGCGGCAAGCCAGTCCATCCAGTGTCTCATCTGCGCGACGTGTTCGCCGCTTGAGGGCGCCCTTAACATCCTGATAACACCGACTCTAGCTAGATATGACGGAATTCCATCGTCCCATATAATCAGAGGTCTTCCCAGAAACGCGAGGGCGCTTCCGTTTGCTAGACTACCTCATCACTTGAACTTCGTCGTCGGACTCACTCCGACGTCAGAAGGTTTCCCGTTCTCTTCCGCGCGCGCTCTGTGCCTCCAGCCAAACATGTAATACACGAGCTGAGACGCAGTGTGTTTCATTCAGTTTCGGTGCTCCTGGTAAGAGAAACGGGCGTTGTGCTTTCATGTCAGCGAAGCTTTGAATGGACGAACTTCACGATTTCCCCCACCTCGAACGAAGCGCGTGAGAACTTGTTTATATGGCAGCTGATGGAGGAAAGGAAGTCCGGGCTCCGGTTGCAATCGTCTTCCGATGCGCGATTTCCATCGCCGGCTTCCTGACTAGAACAAGTAGATTCGTTCTCTCCGGCCTTCTCCATGGTCGGTGACGCCTGTTGCTCTGGGCGAATATGGAAAACTGGCACACGCAGTGAGATCGCGTTATTTCTGTTGTGAAATTAAGTGTTACCTTCGTACAAGCAACAAGTCTAAGCACTAAGCGTTACCTTCGTAGACTACCTTCGAAGGTACGAAGGTACCACGTGTAGACTAGTTTTGTTCACTGCTTGGTGTGAACAACAGAAGGTGTGATGATGAAAACTCTATCTCAGGCTCTCCTCGATTTCCTCCAGTGTCTTCCCCTTCGTCTCTGGGACAGTCAGGTAGATGGAAGACAGTGCAACAACTGACATGACGGAGAACAGATAGTAAGTTCCTGCGGTACCCAAGTTCTCGTTAAGGGTCGGCAGGTACAGCGAGACGAGAAAATTGGAGAAGAAATTGGTAAGCGTCGCAGTGCCAACAGCTGCGCTGCGGACCCGTTGAGGGAATATCTCGCCGACGAGCAGCCATGCAATCGGACCAAACGACACCTGGTAGGCTCCAACGTACGCAAAGATGGCAGCGACTGAAGCGCGCGCAGTGAAGGATGTGCCCGCTACGTCTCCGCTGGCCATTCTTTCACTGCAAACCGCAAGCGTCAACACGGAAAGTGTCATAATGCCGACGCCACCGAGTAGCAACGGCCGTCGCCCTGCGGAGTCCACAAACGCCACCGCGACACCAGTCATCAGGAGCTTGAAGAAACCAAGGATGACAGCGACGCCCGCACCATCCGCTGGGTCGTATCCGGCGTTGATGAATACCTGCTCGGCATAGTACAACACGCTGGGTTGACCGGTTATCTGCTGGAAGAGCACGACGGAGATGCCGATGTACAGGGGCCGCAGGTTCTCGCGCCTGAACAGCTCGTTGATGCCGCCGACATGGTGGTCGGAGGATACCATCCGTGCCATCTCCGCATCCACGATGTCTCTGTTGGCCTTCTTGCCTCGTACCTGCTCGAGTGCTTCCCTCGCCTCTGAGGCGGGGCGACCGCGCTGCAGAAGCCAGCGCGGAGAGTCTGGGAGGCGAGACATGCCCAACATCAGCACTGCTGCCGGCACAGCCGCGGTTGACAGCAAGCTCCTCCACCCTTCGTCCTGGCCGAAGATGACATACGAGCCCAGGTATCCGAGCATGATGCCTCCAACGATGAAGCCCTCTTTGAGGGATATAAGCAATCCCCGGACAGACGGCGGCGCGGTCTCCGCGATGTACATCGGTGCGGCGTGCATGGCGAAACCGATTCCTAAACCGTATGTGAATCTTCCCATAATGAGCACACCCAGCGACGGCGCGAGGCCCTGGACAATCGCACCAGCACCATAGAATAGTGCGGCAAGCTGCAGCTCTTTTTTACTCCCGAGCTCGTCGCCCACCTTCACCGCCGCCGCCGCGGATGCGAGTAGCGCACCCGCGAGCGAGGTGCTCACGACCATCCCCTGCTGGAACGAGTCGAGCGCATACCAGTCCACGCCTGACGTGTTTGGGTCCATTATGGAGGTGAGCGCGCCGGATGTGGTGCCAATGTCCCACCCAAAGAGCAACCCGCCGATGGCGGGGAAAAGGAACGCGAAGCCAGTCGCCCTCCAGTCCACCTGGTCCGGCCGTCCTCCCCCGCCCCCGGGCCTCGGCTGCAACAGTCCCACGCGGTCTCCTGAATCGGATTCGTTCAGCTCAGAATCGTTTGGCTCCATGCTTGAGCGAGGTTGGTAACCGTAACGGTGACCGTGTCGTAGCATGATCCCGCGGTCCTCGCGATTCTTGGAACGGGACACGCCGCTCAGGGGCGCGCGCACACCCTCGGCTCGGGCAAACACAAAATTCTTCACGCGGCTGCGATTTTTAGCTGCTTCCGGTGAAGCCGAAACGCTGGCGAAGCTCGTCGAGCGGTGGTTCCGGGTACACAGAGATATGAACGCGCTACCTGATGAGCCAGAGACGCTGGCGGTAGCGGCGCTCATGCGTTTGGTCGCGTCCCTTCTCTTCCCGGTGTGGCCCTTCGCTGGGAGGAAAGGATAATAGTCTAATAACTTTTAGTTGACGTGGCCGGTCTGCCAGCTGTGCAGTGTGCCTGGCGCAAGCAATCAAGAATATCCGAGACTCGCTATAACGGGATGTGTCGCGTTGCGGTCGCGCTCTGTGCGCAAGGCGCACCTGGCGCTTGCGCCGCACTTCGAACGAACGCGATTCGGCGCGCTGTCAACTAGCTGGAAGCTGGACTGGCTCTGGCTGCGCCGGCGCCCGCTTTCCGCGCGCGACCCGTTCTCCTCTTCCGAGAAGAACGACCTTCGACAGATCTGAACCGAGAGGAGGAGGCACTCCCCTACACGCTATGCCTTCCGCCCTCACAATCGTGGAGTTTGAGGGAAAGTTCGAGTGGAAGCTCGCTGAGTACGAAAATGAGCAGACTTTCAGCCACGTGGTGGAGATTGCAAAGTCGGGACGGGCCAGATGTCGCAAGTGCGCGCCAGATCCACCCCAGCGCCCACCCTCCTCCAAAGTCTCGAAATCTCGACGTGCCTGACCGTGCCCGCCGTTTCCCCTTCCCTTCGAACCTCGCAGGTGCAGCGAGTTGATCGCCAAGGATAGCGTGCGTATCGGTGTTCCAATAAAGTGGCGCGGGGGTTTGTTTGGCTGGATATCCAGCTGGCAGCATCCCGCCTGCCTGCGCGTGCCAGGCGTCACCAGGGACGAGCTCCGCTGCGACCTGCACGGCGTTGACGCTCTCACGGACGAGCAGGCGGATGAAGTCCTCGACCAGCTCACCAGCGACAAAGGAGTCGAACTGGAAGAGGTGGACCCGAACGACCCGGCTTTCACAAAGCGTGAAGAGCCCGTTCCAGAACTTCCTGCCCCCGCCGCGCTCACGAGACCGCTTCTGCAGTTTCAGAAGGAGGGTCTTGGCTGGATGGTTGCGAACGAGGCTGGAGCAGTGCGTGGCGGAATCCTCGCGGACGAGATGGGCATGGGCAAAACGATTCAGACGATATCGCTTCTGCTACACGCTAAGGCAGAGCGCGCCAAAGCTGCGGTGGAGGCGGCAAAGGAGGGAAAGGCGCTCACCGCCGCAGAGAGACCAGGCCCGACCCTCATTGTGGTGCCGACGTCGGCGCTTGTGCAGTGGGAGGATGAAATCCGGAACTGTACCCAGCCCGGCTCGCTGAGCGTGCTCGTCTACTACAGTGACCGAAAGACAATGTCGAAGGAGACGCTGGAGGGCGTTGACGTGGTCCTGACAACGTACCCGGTGGTGGAAGGCGAGTGGCGCAAGGTGATCAATCGTGCAATGGTCGAGTGCGAGTACTGTGGCAAGAAGCTTCTACCGAGGTCCCTGGTGGTGCACCAGAAATATTTCTGCGGGCCCGACGCGGTGCGAACGGCGAAGCTGGCGATGCGGGAGAGGAAACAGAACGTCGCAAACGAGAAAGCCATGCGGACACTGAAGATTAAGCAAGGAAAAGCGAGTGATGTGGTTGAGGCTGCACTGCCAACACCTGGTAATCTCTACCGTGAGCTGATGTCAAAGGCTGGGCGACCGGCGATGTCCATGTACGACAGTGCCATCAAGGCGCGTCAGAATCCCAAAGACCCGACTGCCGTTGAAAGTGTAGATGACGCGTCTGACTCTGATGTTGTCATCGTGGGCGAGACCCCGGCAAAGGTAGAGGAGGATGATGCGGTGCTAATGGCGGTGCTCGAGATATCAAGGCTAGAGGAAGAAGAAAGAAGGATTGCAGCAGCCAAGGTAGACGCAAACGCCCTGGCAAAGACTTCAAGATCCCGAAAGCGCGCGGTCAAGGCGGTAACCGAGAATTCGGATGTGATTGGCTCGCATGCTCTCGTGCAGGCAGCATCATCTGGGGTCGAGTCAACGGTCAAGCGAGCCCACAGCAAGGCCGCACAAATGAAGAAGGAAGAGCAGGATGATCCCGTTGTCACCATTGCACAGCACACAAATGATGTGAAAGGCAAAGATACGCGTCAGGGTGTCAAGCCGAGAAATGTGAATGAGAATGTCAACAAGGCTCCCGTCACCAGCAGAGGTCGTGCGAAGGGCAGAAAGACCAAGGGCAAAGCTGTGGGCAAGCGCAAATCTCGCTCAGGCGATGACAGCGACGACGACAAAGACTGGACCCCTGGTGTGGCAGAAAGTGCTCAAGAGGAGCATGATGCGCAGATCGCTCGCGCTGTTGCATCGGGCCATGATGTAGATGACGTCATCGTGTGCGGGGCCGTGGATGCTGGGAATCGCCGCTCCTCCACCGCCTCGGCATCTTCTGAAGGTGCTGAACCTGGAGATGATGACGTTGACCTCTCTGACTCTCTGCTTCACACTGTTGATTGGAACAGAATCGTCCTCGACGAGGCTCACAAAATAAAGGCTCGCACGACCAACACTGCAAAGTGCATCTATGCGCTGAAGTCCACAACAAAGTGGTGTCTGACCGGCACTCCTCTACAGAACCGTGTTGGAGAGCTGTACTCACTTGTCAGGTTTCTACGCATGGACCCGCACGCATATTATTTCTGCAAGGTGAAAGGTTGTGAGTGCAAGAGCCTGTGCTGGAACTTTGGACCGAACCAAAAAGCGTGTACGCAGTGTGGACACCCGTCACCACGTCATTTCAGTCACTTCAATCAGCACGTCATCAATCCAATCAATCGCTATGGTTATGTGGGCGATGGTCGCAAGGGATTCCTGACCCTTCGGAAGGACATCCTCTTGCCTGCGCAGCTTCGACGCACAAAGGCTGAACGCGCGGAGGACGTTAAGCTGCCCTCGCTCACTATCAAAGTACATGTCTGCCAGATGGACGAGGTTGAAAGGGATTTCTATGAGTCTCTCTACATGCTCACTCGTGCTAAGTTTGACGGGTACGTGAAGAAGGGATCTGTGCTTCACAACTATGCCCACATTTTCGAACTACTCTCCAGACTCCGGCAGGCGTGTGATCACCCTTACCTCGTAGTACACTCCAAAAATAACGCCACAAAGACTCTTCCAGAGGTGGACATAAATAAACGCGCCAAAGTAAGTGGTGATGTAAAGGCTTCGGATAATGATGAGGCCATAATGGTGGCAGCAGTGAATGAACCCAAATATTGGTGCGGCATGTGCCAGGACGAGGTTGACGCAGAAGATGCTGCACTCTCCGGATGCAAACACGTGTTTCACCGCGAGTGCATCATGCAGTATGCAAGCTGTGCCCCCGAGAAGGGTAAAAAGGTGACATGTCCTGTGTGCCGCGTGGCGCTCACCATTGACTTGCAGCCGAGTGATTTGTCCGGCGCGAATAAGCCCCCACGCAACGCAGCAGCACAGTACAAGAAGGACGAGCTGCCCTCAAAATCCATCCTGTCACGAATCGATCTATCCCAGTATACCAGCAGCGTCAAGGTCGACGCCTTGTTAAAAGGCCTGAACGATATGCGCTCCGGGAAAGACGGCCATCTGAATAAGGCAATCGTGTTCAGTCAATACACGTCCATGATTGAGATCGTTGACTGGCGGCTGAAGAAGGATCGCTTCACCGTAGCCAAGCTGCTCGGCAGCATGCCAGTCACCCAGCGCGCGGCAAACCTAAAGGCATTCAGGGAGGATCCTAACGTCTCGGTAATTCTCATGTCACTCAAGTCCGGAGGTGAAGGCCTCAACTTGCAGGCGGCAAACTACGTGTTTGTGCTAGAGCCGTGGTGGAACCCCGCTGTGGAGATGCAAGCCATCATGCGCGCACACCGCATCGGGCAGACGAGGGCGGTCACAGCAGTTCGCTTCTCCACCAAAGACACCATAGAGGAGCGCATGATGCAGTTGCAGGAGAAGAAGAAGCTGGTATTCGAGGGATGCATGGATGGAAACCAGGAGGCGCTGGCGCAGCTCACAGAGGAGGACCTTCAGTTCCTATTCAAGCGATGAACATCAACCCCCTAAGCAACCTGATGATGCGATGGAACTTTAATGAATAATACGAAGGTAGAGCTCTCACTGGAATTCATACGTTACCGTCACGCGGGTTAATCATGCATTTTGCGCATATAGTCCTGAGCTTTTAGACTTGATTGCCTAAGAAGGTAGTTCTAATAGCGCTCACGATCACTATCCCGTAAACCCTGATCTACGAAGAAATGGGGAAAGAAACGAGGATCCGCAAGTCCACAATGATTTTTTTCTTTTTGAAGCGACAGTCCCATCGCATCGAGTTCGAAAAACGGTAACACCCGACAAAAACTATGACTAAATATCCATAGACTACTCTTTTGGAGCTTGGCGTACGAGGACACCATCGTGAAACGACGATGATTAGCAATCTGAGAGGTCATGATCGACGAGCATGATTCTCAGTTCTGAAAGATACGTCACGGTCTGAAAACCAGAAGAACTGGTTTGATAATTCCCGAGTCGTCAAGGGTCCACCCCGGGCCCGCGAGCTCGCAAACAGCGCCGCAGCGGCCGTGAAGATCGAACGACAGGCGGGGCGTAGGCGTCTTCCCGCGTTCGTCGTGAGTTTCCTCGCTAGCTCTTCCAGGCCAGCAGCGCGTCGCGTGGAGTCCCGTGGAGAAGGGTCTTGGAAGGAGTTTCCAACGGGGCCAGGTCAGGACCACGCGTGGGGGCGAGCAGGTGTACACCGTTCGCCCTTGAGCGAAGTCATCGACGGGGGTTCGGAAACCTCGCCTTTCGACTCGGATTGAAGAGTGCGCAACGATGTCCACGTGAGTGCACCTCGGCATCGATCACCCCGCGCCCACAGTGCTGGCCGAGCGCGAGGCCCCCACGGCGAGCAGGCATTCAAGCTTGACCGACAGAGGGGCTGCTCGTGTCGAATCTCCCTCTTCCTTGGACATCTGGCTTCTGTCCCGCACCCGGTTTTGGCGATGGATTGCCGGTTTCCGTCGAAAGCGTCAGTCTCATTTATCTCACCCTCCTCGGAACACGCGCGCGTGTGCTCGGGGATCTACCCTGCTCCCCGTCGCCCCTCTTTCCGACGGCCAGGCCCCCTTCGGCGCATCTTGCAAAACGTGGCGATCAACACCTGACCCGTCCCGCTTCCTCTGCCTTTCTCACCCATACAGGTTCTCTGGATCGGGCCGAGCGCGCAGCGATCGCGATGCTGGTGGTCTCGCACGCGTACCAGTCGATTTCGGCGACCTGAGCAGCGAAGATGACGATGTCGGCCCCGGCAGCTCCAGGGTGAAGGTCGGGGCGCCCCCGGGAAAGAGTTTGGACAAAATTCAGCCCAGCCACGGGTGGGATGTGGACGGCGGTGCTTCGGACTCGGACTCGGACTTGGACCGGGAAGCTAAGACCAAGATCGATGGCGATGTCAGTGTCATCGCAGCCGAGCTGCGGGCAAGTCTGAGGGAGAAGCGCAATCGTAATATTGGCTACATGAACCTCTGCCAGTACCTCTTCTTCTGCCTGTTCTACATGTTCGTCGTTTACATCCAGTCAGACGCACTCAACGCATTCAACGTGCTGTCGTCGGTTCGAGACGCGGTAGTGCCAATGGACGCTGACGGACGACCGCTTACTAAGATGGGCTCGCCCGTGGACATCTTGAACTGGCTCGTGGGCACTGCGTACCCGGTCTGGATCGATGAGGTCTGTGGTGACGGGGTCTGCAACGAGCCTTTCGAGTTCCCGGCGTATGGGAGGTTTGGATGCCGATCAGACTGCGGCCCGAACACTAACCTGACCACAGTGCTGATACAGGTCAGAGCGGACTTTAGGGACGATCTGTACGCCCCTCGGGCGCTTATGTCGGCGGCGACGTGGAACCTTTGTCGGCGTGACGAGGAGGCAAAGAAGGCGGGTTTCCCAGACATTTGCTGGTGGGAGGAGGACCGGAAGTTTACCAAGATCAAGGAAAACCACCTCGAGACCGTGAACGTCCCCCCGGACACGCTTTGGTTCATCGCCATCAAGGGCGACTACATGGGTCGCGTTGTGGGGAACATTTTTCTCACCGAAAGGGACGATCTACCTTGGGTAGGGACTATGCCCGAGTGGAAGGCGTGCAAGCGTAATGTGATTGGCTCACGTCGCAACATCGAGAGCAGACGCAGGCTTCTTGCCGTCGATGGGACGGAATCAGAGATATTCGACATGAATGCGGAAAGTCTGAAGGCGCAGATGTCTACGCACAAGCGCATTGCCGAACCAGGAGAGGGGCAGCGCCTGTTGGAGGAGGCCATGAAATATGCGCGCACGCCACAACCGCGAGGATTTGAGAAGTCAGACATTGCAAATGACCGAGTCGCTGTTGCTTCGGACGTCGAAGAGACGGTCGATGAAGTGTTCGACACAATGAAGCAAGTAGATGCGCGCGACCGACAACGCCGTGGGCTGCTGGGGATGAACGCTGTCCGCTTTGATGGCGTCAACGCCGGAGTGATTTCCCAGGGTGAGCTCAACTGGGCCATATCCGAGGAGCTCACATTTGAGGCTTGGGTCCGACCTGAGACTTCCGGGCGCATGCAAACTCTTGCGTTCGTGGGAACTGGCGACAGCCCAAGTTGGGGCATCATGCTGATGTGTCCTGCTGGGGATGGAATGGGTTGTTGTGGTTCGCACAAGTTGAACTCAGTGGCATTTTTCGTTCCCGGAACTTCATCAAACGAAGCGTGTGAGAGGATGCCCTCTTCCGACAAGGGCCTGGAGCTGGATGCATGGAGCCACATTGCGGTCATTGCGGTGAATGTGTCAGAGACCAACATGAACGTCACGTTCGTGATTAATGGTGTATACGCAGGTCACAATGGCACCAACGTTATCATTCCAGACAACAGCAATGGACCATTTACTCTTGGTTGCATGAAGCTGGAATCGAATTGCCCATCACAAGGCTGCGGATGTTTCGTGGGTATGATGGATGACGTAAGGGTGTGGAACAAGGCGGTGAATGTGCCCTACATCCAGCGCTGGATGATGAGAATGGACAATACACATCCCGACTACAGCAATTTACAAGCACATTATGATTTCAACACGCACCTTGTAAACGAGGAGGGTCACACTGAGGTTGCTGGCGAACTCGTGTTCACCAGCTGGTCCGCACTTATGCATTCTAAGGATAGACATGGCTGGTCCCTTAAATTTGACCGCAACGAGCATTCTATCGCGACGACATCAGGCAATGGTACTCAGCCGGTGATCTTGGCTGGAAAACTTACTTTCGAGGCTTGGATCAAGCCAACAAGTATTGATGTGTCACAGGCTATCGCTGCCCTCGGAACAGATGGCTGGCAAGTGCTCCTGATGTGTGGCGGTCCCGGGTTGGGATGCTGTGGAGACCACGTCAATGGTTCGATTGGCTTCTGGATGGATAGTGAATGCAAATCAACACCCTCCTCGAAGGTTGGTGTGCAGGAAAATGAGTGGTCGCATATTGCTGTCGTGGTTGACGTGCACCAAAGACAAGTGTCCTTCTATGTAAACGGCGAAGATGCCGGTAGCACGCCGCACGCATCCAAAATTATCATTAAGGATGACACATCGAATGGTAACTTCAGTCTCGGTGGCATCGCATCGTGTGGAGGGACCTCTGGCTCTCACTGCCTGGGCTACTCTGGTCTGATGGATGGTGTGCGACTTTGGAAGACAACGAGATCGATTGTTGATATTCGCGAGGATAGATTCTTCGCGACAAGCTATCATATGAGCGACTACGTGGAGGCCTCTTTGATTCTCGCATACGACGCCACGAATGCTACAGTTGAGGCCTTGCAGGATGGGTCGGCGACTGGTGCAGATGCAAATTTGGTGAACGTGAAATTTGCTTTGGACTCACCTGGGAGTGGGTTGCTCACAAACTTTTACTCTCAGCGCGATGAAAGCGACGCGAGCATATCGTTCGATGGCCTGACTGCGTACGGGCATGTGCCTTACACCAGCGACCTGGAATTCGATGACGAGCTCACATTTGAGGCTTGGATCAAGGCGAGTGATCATAAACCGGGCACAATTGCTGCCATGGATGAAAACGGTTGGGGAGTTTTCAAGTTGTGCTCTCAGGGTTCTCACGGAATCGAGTCTGGATGCTGTCAAGCAGGTGAAGGAAGAAGACACAATAGCATTGCCTTCTTTCCAGGTCAGTCGACCTCAACTGATGGGATTTGCAGCAGTGCTTTTTCTACGGAGGATCCGATTCTCATTGGTCAATGGACGCACATCCTGGTGACAGTCAAAAGTGGTTCTTACGTTCACATGTACATCGACAATAAACTTCAACAACTATCAAATGCGACAGGTCTCATTACAGACCCAGCTTACTCTTGGCCTATCTTCAGGACTCGTGGTGAGAATGCAACAACTGGGAACGGACTCTTCTTCGGTGCGCTGCCAAGCTGTGGGGGCACATGCATGATGTTGAATGCGACCCTGGATAAGATCCGCATTTGGAACGCCGCCGTGGATAAGGACACAGTTGCAAATAATTATGCTTACCTTCCTGCTTCGGTGAATCCCAACTACGAGCATATCGTCGCCGACTTTGAGGTCAAGGGTAAACATGATGGTATCGTGGAAAATCTCGCAGGCACGGCGCAAGATATGTATTTGCTCGGAGCTGCATCCCTCGATTACGAAAATTTTGCAATGGCGGATCACCCTGTGCATGGCAGCGCACTGTACTTTGACGGTCACCGCATGTTCATGGAGGTGCGCGATCGCGAACCTGGATGGTTCAACTCAGATAACATGACCTTTGAAGCTTGGATTAAACCTAACGACATCAGCAGAGGTGAAGTTCTGGCGATGAAGGATATGTGGGGCTGGAGCGTTATGCTGATGTGCAGCGGCACAGAAGGAGAAAATTGCTGTGTTGATGGCGATCACCTGCAAGATTCAATAGCTTTCCATCCCTTTGATGGCCAAGGCCCATGCAGCGAATATCCATCGTCAACTTTACCGGTGCAACGTGGAGTCTGGAACCACGTTGCTGTGACGACGGAGAAGCTGAGTGGTGGTGGCCTGACAGTGAAATTTTTTGTGGACGGCATTGCTGCAGGGAAGTTCTCCAGTTTCGATTACACAGTGAGCAGCACCGGATCACATGAGGGTACTATCACTTTTGGAAGGATTCCTGACACGAGCTCTGCTTGCGAGGGAGGGTCATGTATGCAGTATATTGGCCACATGGACAATGTGCGCTTGTGGTCCATGACACTCGGAGGTGACGCTCTGGCTCATTACAAGGATGTGCGCCTTGGACAGTTGCATCCTTATTGGCTAGCTCTTGTCTTTGGTTACGATTTCGACATTGGCGCCGCTGGTAACGGGATCGCTGTCGACATTTCGCAGAAATTCAATGCCAAAATCGAGTTTACAGGCGAGGAACAAGATTTGATTGAAGGACAGACGACTCATTGGCACGCAGATGAGCTGAATATGGGCGAGGATTTCTTCCCTTCTCTCCCAAGGTCAATGTATTTTGATGGAAAGTCTGTTTATGGCGTGGACTTCCACCCAGAGCTTGCCCCTCCTGAGTCCATGACTTGGGAAGCCTGGATCCAACCAGATAAGATCGGAATTGATGAGCACAGGGCAGAAGTACTCACTAGTCTTGGAGATCCGCACATGGGATGGGGGGTCATGCTCATGTGTGGGAAAGGCGCTACTTCCCCTGGATGCTGTGAAAATGGAGATCACATCAAGGATTCAGTTGCCTTCTTCGCTGGGGAAAATGACGGGGATTGCAAAGATTATCCCTCATCCACTGGTCATGTGAATCGCGGTGACTGGAATCACGTTGCCATCACCGTCTCGCACATCGGAAATGGGAAACAAATCACCTTCTACATCAACGGAACAAAATCTGGTTCTTATTTTAGTGATGCTTATCGCATCGGCGATGGCGGAGGCGAGAATACCGATGAAGATGTGATGCTTGGATTTGGCGGCTTCTCATCATGCGAAATGATTGAATCAGAGGAGGAATCGGAGGAGGAATCGTGTGCCAGTTACCGCGGTTACATGGACAACCTCCGGCTCTGGAATGCTTCATTGGGGCAGGTTGCGATCATGACCAACATGTTCGACTACATCCATGAAGATAACATCTACTTGCCGTACCTTATTGCTGAGTACCTTTTTGACGGTGGCAGCAGTAATTCTGTTGGCGACAAGCACGACTTGAACGTGCCTTTATTTGAGTGGCACACAGCGCTCTCCACGAGCGAGACACGTGAACTCAAAACTGGCATACCTGCAGAGTCTGCTGATGCGGCTGCACTGTTCTCTGGATCAATCATGTATACTGGACCATACACTGATGCTCTCTCGCAGCTAAAGGCAAGCACCTTCACACTCGAAGCGTGGATACGGCCAGATGTTGGAATCGAGGGCCAGATGATTGCCATGATTGGTGACTTTGGTTGGGGAGTGATGCTCACGTGCAACGGAACTGGAAAGGGATGCTGCAGTGGGTCTGCACACATGGATAATACCATCGCGCTCGTCACCGACGCTTCGTGCATGGATTTCCCTACCTCAAATGCAGCTGTGAGGCGGAACGAGTGGAATCATATTGCGATCGTCGTCACTCCCAGTTCTAAGCATGTTGATTTCTTCATCAACGGGACCGCAGCCGGCTCGCACACGGGAGATTTCATAATCGAAGATGGGAATCAGACGGGGATCTTCATCGGTGGAACTCCGGAATGTCAGCTTACCTCTCACACCTGCATGATGTACAGTGGCTTGATGGATAACGTTCATATTTGGAGCACAGCCTTGACACCCAAAGCCATCAGAGTTGTGATGAATCATGAAATACCCGAGGATGATGACATTATTAGCAGCTTGATCGCCAGCTATGCTTTTGACGGCCATTCTGAAGACACTGCAGGCGAACATCATCTCAATCGTACGGGTATTAATATTCAACACCTCTGGCCCTTCTCCATCGATGAAAACAGAGAACTGGGTCCCAAAAAGACGTCAAATCCGACATCTGACGCTCTTTACTTTGATGGCGTGGAAACCCTGGTCTCAGTTCCTTTCAGCGAAAACCTTGTTCAATCTTCCATGACATTTGAGGTTTGGATAAAACCAGATGAAGAAGCCAGGGGTGGTTTGATCGCATCTATGGGTATCGGTGGCTGGGGCGTCATGTTGATGTGTAATTATGATGCATCATACGCTGACAACGCTGGTTGTTGTGAAGGAGGGAACCACAAAGAGAATTCTATTGGGTTTTTTGCTTATGGCAACAGCGATACTGATTGCGTTAGTGTGCCATCTTCTTCTCTGGCTGTCGAGCCCGGGGAGTGGAATCACGTTGCCATCACCTTCGCAGCGCCTTTCAGCAGGTCAAACCCCCGCAAAACTGTCCCAGAACTTTGTTTCTATGTCAACGGCGAACAGGCAGGGTGCTCCTCAGACCCGGGTTACATCGTCAGTAAGGGTGCTGAGTCAAGCGATTTTACTATTGGCGGTTATGACGACTCAAGCTGTGGTTCTGGCAGCTGCGCCGGCCCTGGTTCACGTTATAAGGGGTACATGGATAATCTTCGAATTTGGAAGGCTCCGATCGATGCCAAGTCTATTGCCCTTTACATGCAACGTGACGCCGAGTCTAAACACCCATACTTTGATGTGTTGGTGGCTGACTTTAACTTTTGGCCCGACGCTTCTGACCATACAAAGTTGGACGACAAGACTGGTCAGTTCCATGCAACAGTAACGGCGGGCGCCTTTTTCGACCCTGAGGAGGATCAGTACTTATGGAATCCTCGCTATACTGATTTGGTTGGCGTTCCCAAGCAAGGACCAAGCGCGATGTACTTCAACGGAGTTGATCAGTATGTCAAGGTTCCCAACAGCGCCAAGTTGGCCTTTGACGATTTCCTCACGTTTGAGGCGTGGATCAAACCTATGAGCCCCACGCCATACTCCGAGCCCATCGTGACTTTCGGCGACCTTTGTTGGTCGGTTTATCTTCTCTGTGGAGGTGAGGGTCACATGTGCTGTGGAGATCATGTTGACGGGTCAATCGGGGTACTTTCGCATAATGGAGATGATGCCAATACTTGTGCAAACGCTCCATCCTCTACACAAGCCGTGAAATACAAGGAATGGAATCACATCGCAGTGACCCTGGACAACGAATTCAAGAACATCACCTTCTACGTAAACGGAGAATTTGCCGGGAACCAAGTCTCGTGGAATGTGTCCATTTGCAGTCTCACTAGCACCAGCCGTGGAGACCTTGTCCTTGGCAACTTTGAGGCATGTCCCGACTGCTCTCCGTTCCTGGGCTACATTGATGAGATTCGCATTTACAAAACGATTGTTAACGTTGATGCACTTGATCTCTTCAGGACCATACCTGTTTCTGCAGCACACCCAAATTGGAATGAACTCGTCGCGTATTACCGATTCAGCCATGGGAATTCATCAACTGTGTATGATTCCAGCCCTACAGGTGGTCTCGATGGAGCAATTCATTCGGGTGTGCCGGTTGAGTACCTTGTGTGGACGTCGGATCACGACCAGGTGTCCGCACCAGGCTTACCGGCTCCCCCACCTTCTCCGCCGTTCCCTCCGCCTCAACAAGGTCCAAGCTCCCTTTATTTCAACGGCCGTGATACGTACGTCAAAGTCGATCGCAGTGACTACGGCGACAGTCTGACTCCACACGGCGCAATCACGTTTGAAGCCTGGATCCGACCAGACATGGAGGTGCGCGCACAGACAATTGCAATGCTCGGAGACCTTGGTTGGGGCGTGATGTTGATGTGCGGCAAAGGACAAGGCGTCGGCTGCTGCGGCAACCATTTGGAAAGTTCGCTTGGCTTCTGGACTGCTAACATCTTCCCGAACGCTGGAGCATGCGCTTCAATTCCTTCATCCAACAAAACGGTGACTCGAGGAGCCTGGAGTCATATCGCAGTTGTCGCAGAGACCAAACCTTTCAACGAAAACTCAGTCACGTTCTACATCAATGGCATCGTTGCTGGACGCACAATCGGCTCATCCGTCGCTGTGAATGATGGCATCGGCGACTTCTACATTGGAGGCTTGGGCGAGCGCTGTCCTTTGTGCGTCATGTACAAGGGTCACATCGACGAGGTGAAGTACTACACCGCTGCACTTACAGCAGAAGAGATTCTTTTCCTCAAGGACTTTGCTATGGCTGATTGGCATCCAGAGATTGCAAAGCTAGCGCTCTACTACAAGTTTGACTCTGCGATTGGCGATGCGGTCATTGAAAGAAGAAATCCATCTGATACTTTCTCCTCTGGTGAAATCTTTTCATCTGACGCTGATCACGTCATATGGGACACCGAGCTGCTGAAGGACGCTTTGGACGCCCCCGCGCCACCGCCTATGCCACCACCACCTGTATCACCACCATCGGGACAGACGGTCGATGCTTCTTTATACTTTAATGGCCATGACACAAGGGTCATGATACCTTTCCATGCGGAGCTAGTGCCGCAAGATTTCTTAACTTTTGATGCATGGATCAAACCCGACATGAATGTCAAGGGTGAGGTTATTGCCATGATGGGGACTTGGGGTTGGGGCATCATGCTCATGTGCCCTGGCGGCACTGGGAAGGGCTGCTGCGGCACTCACGTGACCAATTCAATCGGCTTTTGGAGCGAGAACGTGACTTCTCCTCGTGCCTGTGAGAGACAGCCCTCATCAACACGAGGCGTCACCCGCGGGACATGGAATCATATCACGGTCGCAGTCAATAACTCCAATGAGGTGCACTTCTACATCGATGGGACTCACGCAGGCTCCCAAACGCAAAATGACATCACAAAAATTGCAATCAATATGGGCAGCCTCAGGCGCGACCTGAAGATTGGTGGAGGCCCCTGCCCTGATGGATGCCTCAACTACAAGGGCTACATCGACGAGGTTAGCATCTTCAACGACTTATGGTCTAAGGAATACATCTGGGATAGGAGAGGCATGCGACTTGACCCTTCCCTGCCAAATGCCATCGCCGCTTACACCTTCACGCGCACTGAGTACAAAGCGAACGGAACAAATATTCAGGAATTATACGGTCGCCAGGGATTTGATGGCGTCCTTCTTTCCAGTGACCTTCCTCAGTTTGTGTGGAGCAATGATGATTATGTTTCGTTAACGCAAATCCCACCGCCGCCGCCCTCGCCCCCACCATTCTACAATGAGAAGTTCCGAGGTCCGAGCTCACTTTACTTTGATGGAGTGGACGTCTCAGCTCTCATCCGCGAACAGCAGAACGACCCGCTAGAATTCAATTTCTCAGGCGGGGACACTTTCTTTGCCGATGAACCTTCGGGTTACATGACCTTTGAGGCTTGGATTAGGCCAGAACGTGTAGATAAGTATCAGTTCATCGCATCAGTCGGTGTCTCAGGGAGTGACGACGTCTCCAACTGGGGTATCGCGATTATGTGTGGAAGAGGTCAAGGGCCAGGTTGCTGTGGAGATCCACGATACACAGATGGTTCCATTGGATTTGTCGCAACCAAAAGTTCTACGGAGCTTCTGGCTTGTTCTCTGGCTTATTCGTCTAATTCGAATCTCCACAAGCTTGAAAGCAACGAGTGGCAACACATAGTGAGTACCTTTCCCCCCGCCCCTTCTTGCCGTTTACTTCGCAAACCGGCCCGCATTTTTCTCTGGAGGCATTTCTACAGCCCCGGTGCGGTCGATGGATATCGCTTTTGAACTAGCTACCATATATCATATATTGAACTAGCTAACGTGAACTCTCACCTTCCTTCTGCAGGCCGTCGTGGTGGATGCACATGCTACTCCAGAGAACACTCGGCCAGAGTTTCTAGTGAGATCCGTTTATTTTTATATCGATGGCGAACCAGCCGGGAATTATACGACGGGGAAGTATGAGAAAATTCGCTTCCCCATGTCCAAAGATTACAACAAAGTCGGATACAATGACAAAAGTGGCTTACATCTTGGGCACGGCTTCTGCGGAAAGTATTTTTCCAGTGCCTCTACTGGCAAAACAGAAAAGAATCACTGTTGGCATTTCAAGGGTCACATCGACGAGCTCAAGTTGTGGAAAACGGCGATGTCGGAAACCAATGTGAAGGATCACAGACGGAATCCAATCCTCTCGTGGCACCCAGATCTTTCGCACCTCATGTATTACTTCAGATTCGACCATGGTAGTGGCGTCAACATAAAACCAAAGAATTACACAGTCGGCCAGCACGTTCAATCACGGGGTACAAACATGACGCTATATCCTGAAGAGAAGTTGCCATTAATTTGGGACAATGAAAACATCCATCGGATTGACGGAAATGCCCTCCCGATACCTGAGGACCTTATCATTGCGCCGTCGCCGCCGCCGCCGTCGCCGCCTCCGCCGCCGCCGCAGGAAGGCAAAGCTGTGATGTCCTTCAATGGATACGACACGCTGCTAGCGACGTCGTTCGATTCCGCGCTTGCTCCGTCTGACTACATCACGTTTCAGGCCTGGATATATCCCAAGGAGATCAACAGAGCGCAAGTGATTGCTATGATGGGCATCGACGGATGGGCCGTGATGCTGACATGCCCTGAAGGTAGCGGAGCTGGTTGCTGTGGCACCGAGGATACGCATGCATCCGGGTCGCTGATGTTCTGGACTTCACCCTTCCCAGGCGAGGACAACTGCGAGGTTGCGCCGACTTCGACAAAACAAGTCAAGCTACGTCAATGGCAGCATGTGGTGAGTAAAGTGTCACGATTTCCTGCGTCAACTGTTTTTCCTCTCTCCAGCACCTGAAGGAATCGTGAAAATTTCCATCTTCTCGACTAACTCTAACCTCCTTGCTCCTCTGCTGTAGGCTGTGGTGGCTGATGTTTACGGCGGCACGGTGAGCTTCTATATCGACGGTGAATCTGCTGGAATGTCATACGTGCACATAAACAAAGAGTCCTGGGAGTTCACAACGGAAGAGAGCAAGGAGGCAAACTCAGGCCTGCACATCGGACAGAGTGGCAGATGCAAGTGCTTGCAATACAAAGGGTTCATCGACGAAATCAGCGTTTGGAATGCCGCGATTTCTCCGGCAGATATCAGATTGCACTGGAGAACCGAGCCTGTCGAATGGCACACTAATTTCGACGATATCATTGCGTACTGGAAGTTCAATACGGCACACAGGTTGCCGAGTGGCAACATCACTTCAGAGTACGCAGTAGAAGGATCTGGCGACAAAAAGATAAACATCACAATCGTCGAATCGTCAGATCAAGACCAAACGCTATTCTTCAACAAGACACAGATGATGGGCATTCCGATTCCCACATACTTCCCGCCTTCACCTCTTGCGCCTTCACCACCATCGCTGCCACCGCCGAGTCCCTCGCCGCAGCTTGGTCCAAGTGCCATCTACTTCAATGGCAAGGACACCCAAGTCAAGTTTGATTTCTCGAGCAACACAGATGGAATGATAAACCATTTTGCGCCCCAAGATGCTTTCACCTTTGAGGCTTGGGTCAAACCATCCACAATTGACAAGCTCCAGTTCATCGCTGCGATTGACAATTACGGCTGGGGGATATCGTTGATGTGCAACCACGGCGTTGGATGCTGCGACAAACATCAACCCGGTGCGTTGTCTTTTTGGACACACGAAGGTCCTGACCCGTCAAATTGTGAGAATTCAATTTCTTCCAATCGAGGCTTAACGGTGAATAAATGGCAACACATCGCTGTTGTCGTGTCAATTAGACCAACTGAGACGGATGATGCAGGCTGGACCCATAAGCTGCCGTCAAGTGTGAAGTTCTACATTGATGGTGAGCCCGCTGGGTGGAAGGAAACACTCCCTGCCCAACCACAGAAAGATCAGATTCGCATCTTGAATGGTACGGACTACAAGCTTAGTAAACCGAGCGCCATGTATTTCGGTAGATTCGGCACGTGCCAATGCATGATGTACAAGGGTTTCCTCGATGAAGTCCGCATGTGGCACGCCTCATTGGCTGGTGAAACAATCAAATCATTCAAGGATCTTGGCCTTGTTAACTGGCACCCCAACTTTGAGGATGTCCTTGCCTACTATAAATTTGACAGGTCCTACGGCTCTGTGGTCTACGACAGGAGCGCTCTCAGAAATGACCCATACAACGTCACAGAGGATGCAGGTTATCAAGGCGTCATCACCTCAACTGACGCGGAGTATTCGATGTGGAATAACTCGGACAACATGAATGTCCCTGATTCCGCCCCAAGTCCTCCTTCTCCGCCTCCTCCGGGTATGACTGCATCTGATGGCGCCTCTTTGTACTTTAACGGTGAAGATTCTATGGGTGTCGTCGAGTATCATCCGGCCATGACGCCAGAAGAGGTGTTTACATTTGAGGCCTGGATCCGCCCTGAGAATCTTGACAAATATCAGCAAATTGTTGGCATCTCAAACGATGGTTGGGCAATTGATTTGACCTGCAATTTGCCGAGCAATAACGCCACGGATTATCAAAACACGATGTGTACCAATCACTCGGATGGCACGATTATATTCTATCAAGGGCACGAGTCTGTGGGTTGTGATGCTGTCTTGGCGTCAAACTTCACGGTGATGAAAAATGCCTGGAACCACATCGCGGTAACAATAGTCCGCGGAGAAAGTGTCAAGTTCTACATCAATGGGACATCCGCAGGGACCTACACCACCTCCCCAGGCGTGGAGGGCACAAGGGTTGTCACGAATGACTGCCTGGCGATGTCCAATGGCACCAAATACATCGATCCACGCGTCGGAGAGCTTCATTCCTACCTCACTTTTGGTGGTTATCATGGGAAGTGTGCAGATGATAAGATTCGCTGCCTGTTCTTCACTGGGCACATCGATGAGGTAAGGTTTTGGGAAGCCGAGCTTGCTCGAAAGGATATCAAGTTTTTCATGAATTACGGCGTGGTCTCTTGGCACCCGAATGCTGGTCACATCATCGCCTACTACAAATTCGACAGAGGTTACGAGATCGTCGCGCACGAGTACTTCCACACCAGAGGTTTCGACGTGGAGCTCAGGACAAACAGGACGGATCAGATATGGGACACCGACACATCTGTTGCTGCTCCTGCGATCGATTCACCCGCCTCTCCTCCTCCACCACCGATGCCGTCACCGCCACCGCCAGAGCCCTTTTTGCCTCCCGCACCCCCTCCAAAACCACGAGGAATGTACGAGCCTCGCGAAAACGAGGGAAACACAGCCATCTACTTTGACGGCTCTGCATCGTACGGCAAGATTCACCCGACACCGCGCCTCACTTCTTTCACAAGCACGCAAGCACTTACAGTTGAGGCATGGATCAAGCCTGACACCAGCGGTGATGAGTTTGCACGACTGCAAACAATTGCCATGCTTGGTAATCTCGGCTGGGGCGTTCAGCTCATGTGCCCGCATGGCTCAGGATTTGGATGCTGCGGCGATCACAAGATGCGAGCGGTGGGCTTCTTCATGGATAGCCAACCGAACGAGCTCACTTGCAAGGACACCATGAGCTCCGACGTTGGCGTTGATCTCAATCGCTGGACCCACATTGCGGTTGTGGTGAATCCAAGAGGCTGGGTCGAAAAGTTCTACTACGATGTGGAAGCCATCGCCCCATCGCCTCCACCACCGTCGCCCCCCCCGCCGCCGCCGTCTCCCCCGCCATCGCCCCCCCCGCCGCCGTCGCCCCCCCCGCCGTCGCCATCTCCACCGCCGTTGCCGCTTCCGGCAGGGGAAGGATTCGGCGGTTGCGAGTGCAAGTGCGAAGGGGAGATAGTTGCGGATATTGACGTCACAGATGATCAAGGCGGCCAGGGTGTCTTGGAAAGCAATTGCACGGCAGCGGGGCCAGAACAATGTGAATACATGGCGAACCAAGCTATGATCTCGACCTGCACCTCGAACTTCACTGTCAATTGGGTGTACAATTCTTCATATACTGGGGCCAACTTCGACGATTCAGGCCAGACAAACGGGAGGCGCCTGCTGACGGCGGCTCGGTCCGCGTATCAGGCCGCGTCCCAAGGCAGGAGGCGCATGCTGAGTTACGAATCGAGTGCATCCTGGTCTTCCCGCGAGACGTTCATCGGGGAAGACATTGGAACTGTCCCGGACCCAACCAGAGTTGACCAGACGTACACGGAACTCGTCGGGATCTACGCGGTTTGCGACTATCCTGATGTGCGCGTAGATCCCGACCTGAACACGGCGAGGACGAGGATGTGGATGATCGAGGTTGAAGTCACTATGGCTGATTTCACACGACGCTCAGTTGTGAGACCTCTCGCCGCAGGCTACAAAGATGACGTGGTGGACTGCATGTACGCGGGCCCGAGCGAAATTGAGGCGGCGTGGAATTCAAAATCGGATGTCTCCTTGGCGCCGAAAGCCAGCGAACCACCGGGCATCGGGATCCGGGAAATGTTCCTGATGCCGTACAGCAATGACTTCCCCTACGCCTATCCTGACGCTCATGAGACGACCCACAATTTCACTTGCAACGATTGTTTCCCTCGCGCTGAATCCGGTGAGTGGGACGGGATCGCTTTTGCCGTGCACTCGACTGCTGCTGCTGACGCAATGGTGGGTGAATCATTCAAGCTCACAAATGTCTCTTTTGGAGGCGACGAGATGGATGGCGTGGAAAAGGAAGCTGACTTTGTGAAACTTCCTGAGTATCACAACACCACCTCAGCGAAATACATTGCGTATCGCTGTGAACCAGGTGCGACAGCCGTGGACGATAAGCTCTACATGGTCGGCTTCAAGTTTACTGTGGAGTCGGCGGTTGTCAGAGTGTCCTCCGCTGACTTGACAGGGAACGCATTATCTCCTGCGAGAGTTCGGAACCAAACTTGTTCTGACTTGAATACAGGTAACATCAACGATTACGTCAACATTGATACATACCGCGCGGCAAACGAGACTGACCTTGCCTTGGGCGTTGGACAGCCTGGTGTGGGTGTCAGTGACGTGCGCATCTCAACGCGTATGAAGGTTCGAGCGCTCCGGATTAATCCTCACTCATGGGAAGGCGCTGGGAGTGCCATTCCGACGCATGGATATCAAATTGCTGCGAACGACCAGATGGTTCCGTACTTTGTCGAGATTGTCGGCAGTAACCTTACCAAGAGTCCTCACAAGAACCTCGCGAAGTTCCATCAGATTGGGACCCGGCGTAAGCAGAGGCTTGAATACCACACGACGGTCAGCTTTTATGTTGACGGGTCAAAGGCGGGTGCCTTCTTGAACCATTCAATGACTGATGACACGGGAGTACCCAGTGAGTTCAAACTGAGGATGATGCAACCACTGACGATCGGCCGAGAGAAGGATCCATCACTTTGGATTGGCAGATTGGGATCAGCTTGTGATGATCCCGGCTGCATCCATTACAAAGGGTCTATCGATGAGTTGAGAATTTGGGAAGATGCCGTCACCCAATCTAATCTAAACTTCTGGGCAGATTACAAGATAAAATCGTGGCACAACAATTTCCAAGATTTGGTTGCATATTATGACTTCACATACAATCCGGCCTCGCCAATGTCTGTGCGCGCACGAAGCGCCAACATGACCGTGCTTCACAATTCATGGCACGACAACACTGCTGGAATAATTGACGCAACTGTGGATGAGGACATGACGTTGCGCCTGACTGACACTAAGTGGCTCTACAACGGCTTTGCGAAAGATATGAGTGTGGATGTCTCTTCAGACGCCGGCAGCATGGCGCCGCCGAGTCCGCCTGCACCTCAACCAAGTCCACCACCGAGCCCGCCACCTCCCACTAACTTCGCAGCAGGATACGTCTGCCCGTTCAAGTGCTCTGACCGGGTGGAGTACGAATGCCCCTGTTACTCTCAGGTTTGTCAGATGCAAACACTTGAGTTTGGAAGGGTGGATGTTGCATGCCTTCAGATAATCACAGGTTACTGCTTGGCTGGCGGTCAGGTTGAGGAAAAGGAACCCTGTGCGAAATTTGTCGAACGCCCGCTTACGATTCGAAAAGCGTCTCCTCATGCGCCTTTGACGTTGTCCCCTGACACCGCGCCTGGTGGTATCAGTATGGACTTCCCTGCGGGTGCGTTTCAATCTGAAGTAGATGTTGCGATCAGTGCGTTCTCAGACTTCAGCGAAATTAAAGCTGGCACTGGGCCATTCCCTGATAAGCCTACATCTGAAATGATCGTCTTGCAGCCGCACGGCACACAACTCGCAGAGCCCGTCCGGATGTTGATTCCTTTCCAGATGGGGTCAGGTGGCACCTTTTCAATGGGCAAGACTGCATCTCCAGACTCGACCATCTGGAACGTGCTGGAAGTCAACGTCACTAACGCCTGTGATGTCCTGGGACAGACAAAGTGCGGTGTGGCCGAGTGCGGAACTCCCAGACAATGCAAGTGGGGCTTCGCTGCAGGGTTCATAAGCTCTTTCTCAGTCGTCGCGGTATTCCCAGCACCGCAGCCACTCCCTGAATTGGGTGACATAACATTGCCCGATGGGTACACATGCCCCTTTACCTGCACTGGCACAGAAGAGTTTGATTACGTTAATAGAAGGGACTACATCTGCCCTTGCAAATTGTCTAAGTGCGCTGACAACCGCCTGGATATTATCAAAGCTGATTTCGAATGCGTGAAGGGCATGATTGATTATTGCACTGTTGCCCCTGGATGGTTCTATGAGCCAGCAAATTGCTGGCCATACCACGCCAGAAATATTAGTATCGACGTTGTCAGCGGCATCCATCACACATACAAAAATACTCCAGTACTGGGTGATCGTCACGTGGCAATCAGTTGGCCCGATGTACCGAAGCCACTGGAGATATTGGTTACCGAAGTTGCTAGAGAAGATCTTGAGAACTTCAAGGATAAACTTCCTGATGATTACGCAGAGGCCAAATCAGATTATATCTTCATCAGACACAACGGAACATCACAAGACAATGTTAAGTTCACCCTGCGCATACCGTTCGACTCGAGACTCAAGGTGAACACCGATTACAATGAGGCATTCAAGCTCGCATATCTGGGGAGCACGACCTCTTCGGAGTGGGAAGAGGTTGCCGAGACGGATGTCAAATTCTACCAACGCGGCGAAGAGCCGAAGCACTGGTCCTTGAGCGGGCAAGATTGGTATAATCAAAATACGTGGACGAATTGGTACGATCAAAGCACGTGGACGGAAGAGGAGGTGAGGGCATCATACAAGGGCAGGTACGAAGAAGAAGGCAGTTTCAACATGGCTTACAGTGCAAACTGGACGTCCTGGTTTGACGAAAAGTACGACCAGGACCCGCCCAAACACTACCCGCCTAAACACTTTGACAACACTTCCGTCATCTGGTACATGGAGGCGAATGTCACGAAGTTTGGTGTGTACTGCGTCATGGAACTGGGTTACAACAAGCCTCCCCCTCCCCCACCGCCACCTCAGATTCCACCTCCACCGAGCCCACCGCCCCCGTCTCCTCCACCATGGCCAAACGTAGAGCAGGGTTCCACTGAGTTGATTTTCAATCTGAAGTTCCCTGGAATCTCGAGGAACAGAATCTACGAGGAGAAAGCTGCAGGTAAAAGTCTATCTGGTCGGCGGCGGCAACTCCTCGCTCCTTCGTTTGGAAATCACGATATGGTTCTCAATGCTCTCCAGCAGCATTTTGGGAATCTGATTTCCGATGAGGTTCGCACTGGCAGGCGTTTACTCAACGACCAAAATCAGGCTTTCATATTTCTGCAAGCGTTGAAGGATGCCATGATGGAGCGATCTGGACTTACTTCGGATTACGTCCGTAACGGCGCTGTCAAGGCTGCTGATGGCGATACATCAATCACGGTGGAGTTTTCATTGGTGTTCAAGGAAGAACGCGCTGGCCAGCCGGGACGAATTACCCCCGGAATGGTGGATGAATTGACCAGTGGCTCCAAGATGGAAAATTCTGTTTTGAAGTCATCTATCGCAGACAAATTGTCGGAATATGGCTTCAGCTCGGATTTCAGATTGGCTGCTGCGACTTGGGGTCTCGACGGTTCGCCAAAGGAAGTGGTGGTTGTCCCGCCTCCTCCACCGCCGCCGAATCCACCGCCGCCTCTCATCAAGAGGGTTGTTGCACCTCCGCCGCCGTTTCCCCCGCCGCTGCCAGTCTACAAGCTTCCAGATTTTCCATCGCCACCTCCAGCTCCACCGCCCTTCCCACCGCCGTTTCCTCCACCATTTGAATTGTTTGCTCCAAAGCCGCCGCCACCGCTTCCGCCGCCGCCGCCTGAGTTGACTCCTCCAGTGATCACACTCAAGCTTGGCGATTCTTGCGCGCCGGACGACAAAGAGCTGTACACGGTGGTTTGCACGCTGACCCAGACGGTTATCTCAAACATTTGGTCGGACCCTGGCTTTACTGCGATTGATAACGTGGAGGGCGCATATCCTATCGAAAGGGTCACTGTCCAAGGTTGGCCAGCTTTGGGTGAATCCAAGCTTGAGCAAATCGACTTGTCCCTAGAGAAGATTGACACACCTTACACAATTACGTACGACGTAGCAGATGGGTCTGTAAACAAGAACCAAGCGATCCAGATGACTCGCAAGGTTTACGTACTGCCCCCCTGTGAGGTCACAGAGAAGTGCAAACCCAAGTTGTGCAAGGCTCTATCGACAGCGACAGAAATCGTCTGCGAGACCTGTGATGCCAGCGGGAACACTTTTTGCCTTGTGGAGCAAGAAGTACGAGAGGTTGCTGACCTTCGCCCCCCGATCATCACGACCGAAAGGCAGCTCAAAGTAAACGACGGTCCGGACGAGCGGTACAGCTTCCGTTCCACAGATGAGAGTGGGAAAGAGATGGTCGTGAATTACGTTGAACAAGGGCAAACTTTTATTGATCCTGGTGCCACTGCGGTCGAGATTGTCACCAGCACTGATCAAAAGACTCAGGTCGCGACAGTCACCACGGCCGATATCTCCAGTAAGATCACAACAAAGATAATCGGGAACACGGATACGGAGTTACTGCAGCCTGGTGTATTCTTTCGGTACAAATACGAAATCACACAACCTGATGGAACGATTCTCAGTGCAATCCGACCCGTGATCATCCTCAACCCTTGCGTCACAACAAAGACGGGCTCGTTCGGTGACATTATTGGATCAAAAGCAGTGCCAATGTATAAAGGCCCAGACGGAAATGATAAAGCAGAGCGCCTATGCGAAGATGCGGAGCTCGAACTGAAGACTGGCGTGAAGAGGTATAAATCCACTGCGGCATGTACTATCAATGGCTTGTGTATCGGTCTTGAGGAGACACAGGTCGATGAGGTTGAGGAGAAACCAAACGAACCGCCCGTGGTTAAATTGTATGGTGCGAACGTCGTTGAAATACTTGCAGGCCAAGCGTGGCAGATATGTCTCCCTGGGTCCTCCGCCGACGCCCTATGCGACAGGGGCATCGATGAAGCGCTCTCATTTGACCCTGAGCAGGGGACAATCACAAACAAGCTGATCAAGGTCTGCGCAGGTGAGGATGGAAAGGGGGGTGCCATCTTCGCAGACTCGCATGAGTCGATTACAGGAGGACAATCTCTCAGCAAAGTATGCGGCTTCAACACCAACAATCCCGGAACCTTCACTGTCGAGTACTCTTTCTTCGACAACGATGGGCTTTCCTCGAGAGTCTTCCGGCAGGTGATTGTCAAACCCGACTGCACAAAGCTCAGAGCGGGTAATGGCGAGCCAGAGTTTCTGTGTGAAAACAAGGTGCTGGATGAAAATGGCTTGGAGGCCTACGTCTGCTCCGTGAACAATTATTGCGAAGGTGATCTCGTGGAGACAGTCGTTGAGTTGGTTGAGAGTCCTCCTGTGATTGAGCTGAACGTTGTTCCAGGCGTTGTCGACAAGACTGTGAACGTCAGGAAATATCAGCCGTACAAGCCGTGCGGGGTGAACCCTGCCACTGGTGAAATGATATTGCCGGAAAACACGTTCTTTGGCGATGGACTCTGCGACCCGGGCGTCACCGCTTATGATATTAAACAGGAACGTGGCCAAGGAGGTGAGATTTTAGAGCTAAGGAAAAATCTGACCACCGAGGTCCTTTCCTGTCCTCCAATTGAGTGCCAGTCGCTTGAAAAATGCGACGATCACCTTTACACCAACAAGGGCTTGGATGGCTGCATTGACACAAACGTGGAAGGAGAGGTCCAGATCGAATTCACCATCCGCGACGATGCATCGCAGATTTCGAAGGTTTACCGCACAATCAATGTCATAGGACCCTGCCCCATTGGGTATGAATACTGCCCAGGTGTACAGGAAGATCAAGCTTGCCAACTGGAGGAGGTATGTGAAAATGCCGCCGCACTCGCTGCCGCCGCCGCTGCCACTGAAGAAGTCGCTGATACGGAAGCTCCAAAGTTTACTCGGTTTATACCCAAATCCGCAATAATGCTCGAATATGGAATCGATTATGTGGGCACGAGAACGCCTTTCAAGCCCTGTTATGATGCTGACGATCGTTTGACCGCTAACGATATGCTGGCACGTGGCACTGCGAACGCCACAGAGTATCCATGTGCAATGCGGGCTACTGACAACCGAGAGGGCGAGGTCTCGCAATACATCCAGGTCACACAAGTGATCACAGGGTCCGAGAGCTTCTTTGCAATTGATCAACACGGCACGGGAGTGATCCCTCCGGGTCAGTACATGTACCAGTATACAGTCTCAGATCTTGCTGAAAATGATGCCACTGAGACGTTGATTATCAATGTGGTGCTTCGCAAGTTTGTGCTCCTTCCAGATATTGCGATAAACAGGACACTGTTTGAAGGAAACGACTTCCAGAAGAATTTCAAGGAGTCACTCGCTAAGGAAATCATTGACTATGTTCCTGAGAATGTCATCTTCAATGGATATGAAGACCTTGAGCTGCTCAACATCACTGATTCTGGAACCGACAAGAAGTTTACAGTTAAGGTGACGTACTTCGAGCTCCCGGCTGGTGTGAATGTCAACGGAACTTCGTCCAGCAGCAGTCGCCGACGCCGTCTACTCGCCAACACGATTGCTGGTGGTGCAACATCTGGCGTGAGCAGCTCTTTGTCTAGTGCCGCAACTACCTCATCGGGCACAAACCAGACAATTAACGTTACCGCAAGTGCAACAGAGGGATCTGATTCACCAACTGTTGACATGGACGCAGCTGTGCTTGCGTCTATCGCCGGCGAAATTTCTGTGATCAGCAATCAAATTTCTGCTTCCATGGCAGGTCTTGACGACATGATCACTGCAATTGCTGCCTCAGGTGGTAACCCTTCAGCTTATAAGCAGCGCATAGCAGATTATTGGAAGAGTCTGCTCCTCGCCGCTGATGAGACCACGAAAGGACTACAGTTGCAGGCGGAGGAAACATTACGTGTACTCGATGACACTATCAGCGTGCAGCAGGAAGCGCTCAACTCAGTCTTGGAGCTCGAGGTTCTTCTTAAGAAACAGGCTGACGAGCTCAAGGCCGCTCTGGATGCACTTGGCGAGGACACGAACAATGAGCTTGGCAAAGCATGCCAATTTCGCTCTAATATTGGTGGTGCTGAAATCTTCTTCAACGTCACGAAATATTCTCCTTTGGGAATGCCGCCGCCTGCCCCAGCCCCTCCGCCTTCTCCGCCTATGCCGCCTCCACCTCCACCATCACCGCCTGCACCATCACCACCCCCATCTTCTGGTCGTCGCCTTCTGGAGGTGACTGAGGATGAGGAGAGGCTGCATCACCTTGTCGCTGGACTCCTCGACGTATCAGATGACATAGAAATCGATCAATTTGGAGACCAACATCATGAGAGTGGCAGAAGACATCTGCTGGCCACACCGTCGTCTGGTTCCTCTCCCTCAGCTGGCTGGACAGCGGCAAAATCTTCAGTAACTGACTGGAAAGGGTATGACGTTTTGCAGGGCGGTCCAAGTGAACAGTACAAGGCTCCCAAATCCTACATCGGTCGCCGATTTGTAAGCAACACAAACCGCATGGTGGGTGGTCTGCTGATTCATCAGGTGCGAAGCGATCTCAGCAAGTGTGAGGGGACCAAATTCAAGCACATTGCCTCATCGTGCCGATCCGATGAGCCCTCTGTAAAACCTTTTGGCGTCGATCCCGTGTTCCGACGCCCTGAGGCCGGCCAGGGAACCTTGGAATCACTGTATAATGTGAAGCTTGAAGATTTTGTAGGCGATTACTACAACACTTCTCAAGGATCAGGTTCACTTCGCGCAAGCACATCGGAAGAAGGGGGTGTGCCTTACGGCTTCATCCACAGAGAAGTACCGGGATACCAACCTGGGTTCCCTGTGTACATCGACATAGCCGCCACTCGCGGGCACGTTGCCAATCTGATTCAGTACCTCAAGGAAGGTCTATTCTTTGACGCATCGACACGATCTGTCACCGCACAGGCTGTCACGTACAACCCAAATCTAAGGCAGCTTGCGAACATTATGGTGATCTTCAATTTCACAGAGGCAGGAGACCTCTCTGTGTCACACAAGATAACCAACATGAACGTGAAGTGGTACACAGAATGGAATGACCAAAACGACGATGGCCTGAACGATGGATTGGTGCAGCTAACGCTTGAGATCATACTCGTTGGGATGATCACTTACGCTGCTTCACTCGAGCTGAGAGAATTTGTGAGCGTCTGTATGGATGAGCGCTCAGTTTTAGCAGGTATGCAGGTGCACTTTGCTAGTTTCTGGAACTTCTTAGACGCAGTGAATATCACTCTGCAAGTAATCTCCATCATCGTATGGATCAACTACCAGTTGCAGCGGAGACAAAATCTGGAACCGTTGCTACGCTATAACGTTTACGACAATCCAGCTCAACCAATGGCAAATTATTTCATGCCACAGAAATCAGGAGACCTCACAGCAACAGCTGCTGACGAAAATCTAAACAGGACAGGTATCAGTGACGCCGCGGATACTACCGGTGGTTTCAGGTGGCAGCTTCCCAACGATGATGCTGGCATCAAGTTACTTGGTGAAAGTATGTCAACAGTTCAGGAGCTCTCTAGCCTGCTGACGTTTTATTTCTGCGTCACTGGCGTGTCACTCCTCGTGATGATTGCGCGCTCACTCAAGTTGGTTGACTTCCAAAGGCACCTCGACTTGACCGTGCGCACGTTGTCGCGTTCTAGTCTCGATCTCATGCACTTCATCATCATATTCTTCATCACGTTGTTACTTTCAATGATGATGGGGCACCTGATGGTGGGCCCAACGGAAGAATCTCTGTCGAGATTGGACCTTGCATTTAACATCCACTTTGAGTTCATCCTCGGCTCATCTCTTGACATCCTCGCCAAGCTCTTCACCGACAGGAGCATCGTGCGTTCGGAAGTTGAATATGCTGCCCTGGTGATTTACTCTTTTGGCGTGCCCATCTTCCTGCTTTTCATCCTGGTAAACTTAATCCTCGGCATCGTTGGTGATTCCTTCGGTGAGGAGAAGGAGAATCTTGGGGAGCTCAATGAACCAACATTGCTTGACGATTTCATCAGCACGGTAGCATACAGGTATGGTCGGTTCCGGGGTAAGTACCCGAGCTATACCGAACTTGTGAGATTGCTTAAATCTGTTCGTAGTTCAAAGATGAGCAAGGCCCAGGAGGTGCTTGCGAAGGGTCTCGAAACTGTCGACTCGCTTGCGCCAACTGGAGATGGCAAAAAAATTGAGGCAGGTGCTGCAAGGAAGAATTTTACGGGACCTGTAACAGAACAGAAGGTTCCCGGAAATGCTGTCACATCTGGCAGCGGACATGGAAAGAAAAAGAACTCGAAGGCTGACAAAGATCAAGACTTTGACGAGATGGCGCACATCGAGCGTGTCATCAATGGC
>Ga0181571_10000281_pt1 | contig 32096 bp, 29 predicted proteins | sample 101ome_17_FD_132440 | JGI IMG/M metagenome (GOLD analysis project Ga0181571, IMG submission 132440) | Coastal salt marsh microbial communities from the Groves Creek Marsh, Skidaway Island, Georgia - 101407AT metaG (megahit assembly) | ecosystem: Environmental > Aquatic > Marine > Intertidal... | reverse complement strand
TAAGTAATAGGAATCGGCGCGCAAGTTGATTTTTTTCTTTGTGGATGGTAATCGCTGTTTAATGGTTGAATCGCCGATAATAATACTTTCTTCTCTTAAATCGGTATAATACGCATCACGGTCTGAACGATCCATTGTAGTGATAATGACTTCTTCTCCTTCTTCCTTGTCTTGTTTTTTATCGTCTGTTTCTTTTTCCTCTTTTTCTTTTGTTTCTTTTTTATCGCTTTCTTTATCTTTCTTTACTTTTTCTTTCTTTTTAGGTTTGACTGCTGGTTTAGGTTTTTCGTCTTTATCTTCAACATCTCCCATTTCAGCGACCTCTTCAACTGTCGCCATCTTTTCATCAGGTGCTTCTTCTTCATCATCTCTCCCCTTTTCATCTTTAAAAATTAACCCTCTTGCACCTCTGAAAAAGGCAGTAAAATCAATATCATTGTTTGTTTTATCAATAATCGCTATTTTCTTTTCTGTATCTTGGGTAGAAGATTCTGGTTTAGGCATCATTATTATATCTTCCTCCCCATCATCTTCTGTTTGCTTTGCTTTGTTTTTTTCTTGCTGCTGTTGCTGTTGTAGAAAAGGGTTCTGTGATTTTATTTTTTGTCCTTGTTTTATGTTTCTTTTTTGGACTTGGCTTTGAGTTTTCTTAGGTATTAAAATTTTATATTGAGTTTGTTTTCTCAATGGTGGTTTTACTTTTAATCTATCAAATAGAGAACTCATTATATATTATTTAATTATAATAAAACTTTGTATTTATATAAAATTACATATTATTGATAATATGTAATTTTATGTGTTGTAATTTTATGTGTTATAATTCTATTTTATTTTATTTTATTTCAGTAACTGCCGTTTTCATTTTCTAAAGCATGTAATCCTTTTAAACATGCGGATTGTTCTGCTTTTTTCTTAATCTTATGTGTGTCTTCACCTAGTTTTAAAAATAAATTGTTATCTACATTTTCCAAATAATATTCAATATCTTCTAAAACACTACTATTTTTGCATTTTTTCTCTAAATCATTAATATTCATGTATGAACTTACTAATCTAGTATGTGGATTAAACCCAATACATAAAAACACACCCATATGATATCCAATGTCTTCATCCCATTCACTCATTTCCTTATAAATAGGGGTGACTTGAAATGCTTTTTGTAATTTAACTTGTAGTAAATTTTTATAATTATCATTTTTCTGCAATAAATTCATCCAATCCACATGTTCATCAAAAACCTTTTCAACAAATGTTTGTGCCATTTGAAACCCCGGACCGGTTACAAACACATTATCAAACCATTTTCCTTCATCGTGTATTTGTATTTTGTTGAAATCCAAAAACAAAGCACCTAAAAATGCTTCAAATAAGCAACCCAGTTTTTTTAGATTGGTTCTTGTTTTTTTTTCTTCGGCATTCGCGGACATTATATACCATTTGTTAAGACCCATTTCATAAGCCATTTTACCGATTGACTCGTTTTTCACCAGCGCAATCTTTTTTTCAGTTAAAAATCCCTCATTTTCTTTAGGAAATCTTCTATATAAATAGTATTTAGTGATACATTCTAATACGCCGTCTCCTAAAAATTCCAATCTTTCATTGGATTTGGTTTTAAGTGGTAAGCAATTATCAGGTCGGTCAGCAATTATAACACCGTTTTCTTCGTTTTCCATCTTAGGTCGTTTGCAATATGATTTATGGATAAATGCTCTTTTATATAAATTAAAATTGTGAAAAGTAGACGGTAGTCCATATTTTTTTAAAATAACAGAAACTTCTGCTTCTGTTATTTCTATATTATTTTCATTATAAGGATTGAAAATATAATCTTCTTCTTCTTTGCTAACATCCCCATCTTGAATAATTTCTTTATCGATAATTGCTGACATGATATACATTGTATGTTGAATTGTTTTTAAATTAGTTTCATAATTATATTAATCTTATAATATATATAATAATATGCCAAAAGCAAATAAAAAGCGATTTCCCGCGGGAAAGAAATATGAACAATATAAAGAATCAAGAAGCGGCAAATTAAAAGAAAAATTAGAAGCCAAACAACCACCAGCACCAGCAGCACTACCACCTGCACTACCAGCAGCACCAGCAGCACCAGCAGCACAGGAATATTCCGAATCAGAAGGTGAATTTGAACCTACCGCTACACAAGACACAGAAGACACAGAAGATGAAATGGAAGACGTGCAGTACGGCGAAGTGAGACAAGTAGCACTACCGCAACCCAGTGATTATTATAAATTAACTGATAACGAGACTATCAATTACTATTTGCATTATCTTGCAATAATAGATAATATACATGATTTTTTTCACAAAAGAGGAGAGAAATGCCCGACCGACTTTAAAAAAAAGATTGTGGCAGAAAAAGATAAATTAGAGGCAAAATTACAAGAGAGTGGAATTAACACTGAATTATTTTTAACAAATCGTGTTACTGAAACAGTTATGGGTGAATTTGAATCTGCCTATACAATTAAAATATTAAACCAATTTGGTTTAAAAGATAGATGTCATTTTATGACGGGAAATGTAATGGATGATAAATTTATATATCAATCTTTTATACAACTCTTCAAGCTTGGAGGAAAAACGTTTTATACTACACATGATTCAGCATTTAAAAAGAAAAAATTTCGGTTTGATAGTAAAAAGGAAGCAGGTTTTAACTGTAAACATTATATTTTAAAAACACCACAAAATAATTTTGATTCAGCAACAAGTAGTGCAAGTTCATCTGTAATTAAGAAAAAAACTGTAATTGTATATCCTGAAAATCATGTAGGTGTTGACGGTGAACCCGCATGGATTTTTAAAAGTAATATATTAACTCAAACCATGGGTGGAAAAATGAGTTTCAAATATGCTCCTGAAAGAACAACCGGTCTGTTAGGATCATTAGCATTATGGAAATTATTTAATGGTAGAAAGGCTACGTTTAATTATAAAAGTAAAGGTACAACTATTAAAACTACATTTAAACCGATCGGTGCATTCGGTGGAACAGAAAGTGGTCCTGGTCCAAAATTGTTATGTGAATCAATATCACAAACCAACAGACTAACTAACCCAAAAACAGTAGCTAAAAAAATATATAATGAAATAGTGGGAAATACTACACTAAACCCCGATGAAAAGTACTATTTGATATTAGATTTAAAACGTTCGGGTGATTGGGAACAAGTTCTTGCGGCTATATGGTTTAAAGAAAATAGTGGTTATAAGGGTTCTGAAAATACAATTGTAATAACCGGTGATTATTTATGCTTTCTATTTGCTGCTATAAATAATGTAGATTGTGTGTTTTTGGGAGCAAAAAACTCTTTATTTTATAGTGATAAAATAAGACAGGTTTTAAATTGTGGAGAACCCATACCTTCTTTAAAACAAAGTAGCCAGACCGGTGGAGATCCCGATGATGAAGATTATTTTTACACTGAAGAAGATTATATGGATGATTTTTATACTTTATTAAAAAATATACGCCACAATACTATGAGTTGGCATTATGAAACAATCGATGGTGCGGTATCAGAAGATTATTATAATAATATCTACACTTTAATCACAAATTTCAATGACGCAACTTTATTCGAAAATTTTAAAACATCTTTAATCGAAAATTTCAATATCAAAGAATCCAATATCAAATCTTTCGACACAAATGGATCTAAAATTTACGAAAACATTAATCAAATTATACAACTATTTAAAATGATTTTACTTGAACCTCCGACCGACTCACCGAACGAACCACCCCGCACTCCACCGGCGACTCAGGAAACTAATACTACGCAACAATTAGTGTCATCTTCACCTAAAAATACCGCTACAAATATATTTTATCAATCTCAAACATATCCTATACTCGGTCCGAATAAGGAATACAATCCGTATAGATTAGTATCCGAGATGAAACACAAAAAAATATTCTTAATGTCTATTTGCATCTTATTTGAATATTTAAGTTTATATTATGAAGGAGATCAGACTGAAAATGATCTTACGGTTGATACAAGCCAGCTGGGAAATCTTAATATAAAACCGGGGTTTCCTCATATAATAGAAAGCTTTTATTATTTTATTATAACAAATATAATATATAAAAGAAATGATAGTTTTAATTTAAGGCACGAGATAGGATATCAAACAATTATTATATTTTTAGCTAATACTTATAGTTTACTTGGTAAAGGTTTATTAGAATATATAGACTTGACCAAGCCCCGGGAATCATTTAATTTACAAGGGTTTTCCGAGGGGGCTCAGAAAGAAATATTTCTTGAAAGATACTACCCCGACCTTAAGGATAATATAACAGGACAAGATTACTATATTAAAACCGCAAGAGAATTCCTTTTCTCCACCACTCCTTCATCATCTCAATCACAAGGTGGAGCAAGAAAAAATAAAATGATACGACAAATGAAAAAGAAAAAAACAAAAAGAAAACACATAAAAAAGAAAACAAAAAGAAAAATAAAAATAAAAGGAAGAAAACAAAAAGAAGAAAACAAAACGAAAAATAAAAAGAAAAAACGCAAAAAAACACGCCGTAAAAAGAAAATAAAACTTAAAAAAACACACAAGGCGTAAACATTTAAATAAGTCAAAATAAGATAAAAACCAAACAACAATACATTTAAGTAAGATAGTGGTTTATTTTATTTTTTTATTGCATCATATTTTTCACAACCAAAATGAAAAATAAGCTTATTTAATAAGTTTAGTTGGAATATGAACAATCGCATTATATGGAACATTAAGATGGTATGGTCAATGGATAGATGAAATGACAATGTTGACATTAATGTTTTTTGCTTATTATTCAATAATATATATATATATATATATATTATGGCTGATCAACGACAACAACAACAACTACAACTACAACGAGAAGAACTAGGGATATTGGACACGACAAATGTTGCTAGACATAATCAGGAGACTACCGGCAGATTAGATGAACATAGTATGATGTTGGAAGATATTGATAACAAGTTAAATACAATCATTCATGCAACAACTACTATTGAAGAGACAACCAGTGATACCAACACGATGGTAGCAAGAGTCGAGAGAATTTCTGATAGCATACAAAGTGGTGTTGAAAATGTTAGTAGGCAGGTAAAACGCGGATTTTCCGAGTTAAGCGATAAATTACAATCATGCATGAATGTAAGCTATTTTATTAATAATAAGTTATGGTGTTTAGCGTATGTTATACAATGGTTTTTTATGTTAGTGGTGTGGCTCCATGATTTATATATAAGTATATTTGTTACTGCAACAGGTGTTGCTTCTCAACTAGGCGCAAGTGTTCCATACATAGGTGGACCAATTTCATATATAGTGAAAATATTATCCTTATGTTTATTTATCTTTGGCGGGTGTCTTATTTATGGATTTATTTTAAGCAGTGCTTGGGGTGGAGATTGGGGTTTTGAATTTTTTTTAGGATTATTTCAAAAAATTTTTAGTGCTATAATAATATTCTTGTTTGAAACAATGGCATCGTTCTTTAAATATACACGTGAAGTAGAATATTTTCGTGGATTTAGAGAAATATTTAGTACTGTTAGCGGTGTTACAGTTGGTCTTCCACTCAAAATAATTGGTTGTATATTTAAATTTATTTATTGTTATATGATGTGTAAGCCAGGTGGAGGATATCTTGGTCCAGATTGTGCTAAATGTGGTCCTGAACTTGAGGAATGTATTCAATCTTCTGTTAGAGAAGCAGTAGCTCAGCATCAACAACAACAACAAACTGGCTCAGAAACACAACAAACGGGTGGTGATGGAGAAGATGAAGATAAAAAAGATATAAAGGAAATTGAGGAAATTGAGGATTTAATTATAAAAATACGAAACAAATTACAAGAAAAACATGAAAATATATATAAAGATATTAAAAACGACGCGGAAAGTGCGGTCAAAGAATTATTGAAACCTTTAAAAGAAGGAGAAACACAGTTTGATCAGATTATAAATGTTGGGTCAACCGTAGTCGGAAATATTTTCGGTTCAGTTTTAAAACAACAAGTAGAATCCACAACAACTGACAGCAATATACAAGAAAAAAATCTCGTCAACCCACTTAAAAATGCATCGAATTTATTTGCTGGTATTGAAAACACAATAACAACTATCAGCGAGATACAAGAAAAAAATATAGATGTAAAAAATTATGATTTAAAAAAAATGCAGGAAATAATCACATCATCTAAAAATAAAAAAGATTTAGTTATTAAATCGCCCAAACTTAAAAACATAATTACTAATATTGCTAAATATGCGCTTGTAAAAGTACCAGTGGGTGATGTTAGACGTGTTTCAAATGTAATCGCAGTTGTCAACGATAGCACTGACACACGTTCAGTAAACAAACAAGAACCAACTAAAAAGCAAAAAGCACCTAAAATTCCGCAAGCACGAATTACAATTCCGTCAGCACCAGTAACAACCGTAGCACCAGCAGCCGCAGGAGGAGGAAGTAGAAAAAAACGAAGAAATACGCAAACAAAAAAGGTAAAAGCAAAAAAAACAAAAAAACAAAAAGGCAAAAAAGCAAAAAATCAAAAAAGCAAAAAAGTAAAAAAGCAAAAAGCAAAAAAACAAAAAAACAAAAAAGCAAAAAGCAAAAAAGCAAAAGTAAAAGCGAAAAAGCAAAAGTAAAAGCGAAAAGTAAAAATATTAAGATATAAGAAAAGTGTGTAGTATCACCTATATCCTAATTAAATAACTTATTTAAATAAGTTATTTAAAAACATATGTTCCCATAATAAATAATGAAATTAGTAATTGATTATAGAGAAAAAAAATTAATTAGCTTGCTAAACTCGGTAAAGCTGATGAATGCAAAATATAAACCTATTGAAATACTTGTTGAAAACTTACCATTGTCTGATGTTATCATAAAAGACGATAAAAACAATGAAAAATTATTAATAGAAAGAAAAACAATAAATGATTTGGCAAGTTCAATACAAGACGGCAGATATAATGAACAATCATATCGTTTAACAAACTGCGATATTCATAACCATAATATTATGTATTTAATAGAAGGAAACATTTCGATGTGGAATAACAAATATACTCGCATAAATAGAGATACTATTTATAGTGCGATTTTTAGTATTATGTATTATAAAGGATTTACTACTTTTATAACCTCTACAACAGTTGAAACCGCGGAATTTTTATTAAATACCGCATTAAAAATTCATAAAAATGAAAAGCAATCTTCAAAAAAACAACCATATTATACAAACCAAATGGACGCATTATCGTATAATATTGATAAAACATTAAATGATATCGACAACAATTCGCCGCGTGAAAGTCAAACACTTGATGCGTCTTCTAATAAACTAAATATTCAACTTAATCCATCCGCGCTTAAAATGATAGAAGATACCTCCTCCTCCGTCGCCGAAAAAACACCAGACTTAAAATATACAAAATATGTTAAGCGTGAAAAGAAAAGTAATATTACACCGGAAAACATTGATGTAATCATGTTAAGTCAAATTCCCAATGTAAGTGTCGATACTGCAATACAAATTATCGATAAATACAAAACAATCTATAATCTTATAAATGTTCTATCGGAAAATGCTAGTGAATTAAAAGATTTCAAGATTAAAACCAAATCAGGGGAGAGAAGATTAAATTCAAATGTCATTTCTTACATTAAAAATTATTTAGTAGATAAATAGTAAATGTTATATTATTACAAATATTCAATATAATTTTAAAACAGATTTGTATTAAAATTATATGGCATCATGCTTTATTTCATTTACATCTTCATTTTCATTTACATTTACATCTTCATTTTCATTTACATTATTGTGCTGTGATAATTTGTGATATTTATCTTCAAGTTGTTTGTATTTATCATTTAAATCGTTAAGTTTTGTTTCGAATTCGCTTTTCATTTCATTTATTAAGTGGTGTATCTCTGTTTTAAATTCATTGTTGTTGTCAGTGGTTACATTTTGTGTTTGTTGTTGTGTTTGTTGTTGTGTTTGTTGTTGTGTTTGTTGTTGTGATTGTTGTTTTTTTTGTTTTAATTTGCCAAGTAATTGATTGACATTTAAATTCGGGGTGGGTTTGCTATTGTGTTTTTTACTTAAATCAAATGTTACGCGCTTATTTTGTTTGTCGTGATTAATTATTGGCGTATCTTCTATTATTAGTTTTACAGGCGGGGGTGTATTTTCGATTGTGGCTGTTGATGTTGTTGTGTGTGTAAATGCCGGCGTTGATGTGGTGATGGCTGTGCTGTCATCTATCGGTTTTATCCAATCAGGTGGTTTGTCACTATATGTATTTGATATTCTTTGTAATTCATTTGCCCTATCTTCTAATGTTTGATTTAAAATTGTATCGATGTTTTGTATGGGTTCATCTTCTATCGTATCACTGAAATCAATGTTTTTTGGTTTATTAGGGTTTAACATCGTATTATATTGCTTTTTATAATCATCAAATGAACTGTCGCTTTTTGACTTTTTAACATTGTCACTTGGTGTTTGAAATTGATGGCCATGATTTGAAGGTGGTGGTTTCAATACCATTGTATTTTTTTCGATTTCTTTTTCTTCACTGCTAATAAATTGATAGCAATCTGATAATATACTTTTATTCATATGCTGTAAATCAGTGTAATTAAACCGTTTTTCATGGTATTCTTCCAGTCTATTGTTGAAAAAATGTACAAATGTTTGCCTAACAACTGCTTCGCGGTTAAATTCATTTTCTAATATACCAATTAATAAGTTTATGTTGGGTTTGGAATGGATCGACATAATGTAATAATTTTATTATATTATGATATTAGTTTTAAACTGGTTTATTAAAAAACTTTTTGCGCAATTTTAACATGTAATCGTCCGTTATTTTTTGTTGTTGAAACTTTTCAAAGCACTTACTTTGCAACATTTGTGTAATAAAATACATACTATACATACCACATTCACTATTGCCAAATTGGTGCCTTTTTTTGTTTTCTAAATATTTATATGTATTATTTAAAGAGCGAGATTGGTTAATAACCTCGTTTATAAATTTTTTAATTTGAGGGAGTGGCTTGTCTCCATAACTATCAAAATAGTATATGGTTTTTTTGTCGTCATTTAAAAATACAGCAACCCAATGTGACCCCGGTTTGTCGTGTGGATCTAAATTAAATATTATGCCTATTTTGCGTATATTGTCTTTTAAATGGGATTTTAAGTTGAATTTACATAGTTCATCCCATACGCATTCTCCAAACATTTTGTGGTTGTCGTAATCAATTGGACTTGGGCCTATAAATTTAAAATCATCATACTTTGTTTCCCATTGTTTCATTTGTGCTACAATGTCTAAACTACTCAACCATTCATTAGGATTATGCAGCCATGATTTGGGCATTTGTGGTGAAAATGTCAAGTCGTATATATTGGACGGTAACCCTTCTTTAATACACATGTGTTTTAGCCAGCACGATTCTCGTTTACATGCGTGCTCATGCTCCATAACTGAACGCAGCGTTTTCCATATAATGTAAGGATCGGAAGAATCGATTCGATGTTTGGGATGCTTTTTATTCCATGTATCTTTGATTTTATACAGCACTGGTTTTGAATAACATGTAAATCCTAAATCACCGGAGTTTACTGAACACGCATCTGTTTTTTTAATTTTCTTTGCCACTATGTTTTTATGTGGTGATATAGAATTGCTTTTTCGCCGGGTTGTGTTATCTCTCCCTTTTTTTATTTTGCCTTTATTTGTGCTTTTACTTTTGCCTTTTCCTTTGAAATTATTTTTACTGGTTTTCTTTTTTAACTTTTTTGTTTTATTTTTTGTATTTCGTTTAACCATGTCTATCTTATATTTTTCATATATTTTTTTATTTGGTAAAAATTTGTCGTGTATGTTTAATATTATGTTATATGGATTATTATTGTCATCGTTGTTATGGTTATTATTATGATTATTATAACTACTGCTGTATATAATAATATTATATGGATTATTAATTAAATTACCATTCGCACATAGAAACCGTATAACTAGCATAAAAATCAAATACGCAAAATATAGTAAATAAAAAAAACGCATTGATAATAACAAATGTAAATAGCAATATATATGATATATGTCCTTATTACTGTATGTTTAAATCAATTGTAACTTTGTTTAGTGTGCTTTAGTGTATGTTTTGTCTGTATATAGGTATCGGCAGTTGTCTTTTTTTACTTTTATACTTATACTTTCTTTTTCTAGAATCGGATTTTTTGTAATATGTATCTTTTTTTTCAAACTTTATGACAACGTCTTTTTCATATGGTCGACTGCATAGCATACCAAATGGGTCGGTTCTTTGAAAACTTTCGCATTTGCGACTAGACGCACATATATTGTTTCCCATGATTAACGGTGACAAGTTTGTGTAGGTTTGTGTTGTGTTGTGTTGTGTTTATTTGGTTTGCTTTAGTAGCATACAATGTATAATTATATAATTTGTGTTGTATATAACTTATGTTATTATAATCACATCAATTTATTTATTTAATTAACTACATAGAGTTGATACATTGATTGACACGGTGATACATTTTATATATTTAAATCAATTACATTTCGTTTTTGCTTTGTTTTTGGTTGCTTTGTTTTTGGTTGCTTTGTTTCCGCTATTTTCTTTTTGATGTCTCTTTTATTTTTCTTTTTCTTATTATTCATCGCAACCATGCTTGTTTTCGCTTTTACTTCTACACCTTTTTCTTGATACTTTACATCAGTTAAATTATACTGTTTTTGCTCTGGTATAACCATTTCATTTTTTTTTACAACATTTTTAATAACAAACTTGTCTAATTTATCATCCTTTTTCTCTATCTTTTTAAACATCAATGCGTTGACATCTTCAGACAATTCGCTTGGTTTATTGTTGTGATTTGGGAGAGATGTATGTGTATCAGCATCATGATTTAAGGTGTTGTATTCATTTTGTATCATCTCTGTTTTATCAGTCATTTTAAAATATTCAATGGCATTAACACAGAAATAGTCGAATGAATCTTTTACATTGAGTGTTGTTTCCTTATTTCTTAACATATCTTTACACAATTGAAATATGCGCTTTTTATAAAATTCCACCTCTTTTTTATCGACGATGTTAACCTTAACTTCGTTATTATTTTTGCAACTCGTCATATTTGTTAAATATAACAAGTCTATTTGATTGGTAGAATTTATGTTATCAAATGATATGTTTTTATCCATAAAATATTAATATAGTTGTATATTTATATTTTACATTTATAATTGCATTATAATTCGCATCTATTTATAATTTACAAATTTTTTGTTTGTTGCCTGGTGTGGTTTTCAAACATATTATTTGCTAAATTATGTTTGTTAGGATTAACTGGATTAAATAACTCTTCTTTATTTAATAAGGTAAATGGAATATGTTGCTGATTATGATTGTAGTTATGTTCGTTATATAACTCACTTCGCGAATGAGGAATAAAAGCATGACGACCTCCGCGCTGCAACGGAGCAAAACGGTTAAACAATATAGATTCATGATCAACATGCGTGGCATATCCATTGTATGGTGCAGACTGTCCTGGATTAAATGTTTTTGATGGGTGATAAGTAGAATATTTCATTTTATTTTCGGCTGGCTTTTTTCTACAATCAACCATTGGCATAAGACGCTTTCTAGTTGATGCAGGGTGCGTAAAATAAGCACTTTCCATGGTAGATGATGGAATATTTCGTTGAGATATTGGAACACTTATAAAGTTTCTGGTATCAACATCTCTACATTCATAATGACGGCCAACTACATCGACTTCTTTTGGTTCATTGTTAGGGTCATTTTTATTTTTGTTTTTATTTAAACTATCACTCATTATATATAATTTAATATAAAATAATAATTTAATATGATAATTTAATATGATAATTTAATTAATTAAAAGTATTAAACACAACAATAGTTTAATATCAATACATACATGTGCGGAATATTTGCTTTTTTAAATAACAGTTACAACAAAGATACAACCCAATCTTTATTTATGAAAGGTGTCAATCGCGGGCCGGATAATAGTAAATTATTTTATAAATGGAATTCATCGGTTAACTTAACGATTGGATTTCACCGATTGGCTATAAATGGATACAATGACACTTCTTCCGATCAACCTTTTAATATCGATGGATGTATGTTGATTTGTAACGGAGAAATTTATAACTGGAAAGAGATTTACAAAATGCTAGATATTGTGCCTACTACTAAATCCGACTGCGAAGTTATTATTTATTTATATAGAAAATATGGCATTGAATATACACTTCGGCTATTAGATGGTGTTTTTGCGTTTGTCTTATTTGATGAAAAACTAGGAAAATTATATGTAGCAAGAGACTTATATGGCGTGCGTCCTATGTTTTCAGCAAATACATTCAATAATGCTTATTATGTAAATCATATGTTTGCCTCTGAAATGAAACAATTAATCACTAAAGATACCGAAAAAATACAACAATTTCCACCTGGTCATTGCATGTGTTTTGATTATAACAAAGGTTTTAATGTGTTTATATTTAATAAACTAACGCGATTCTTAGATGTTCCTTCCGTTGTTAATTATCAATATATTGAGTTATTAGACCATCAACCGACGACAGACAGTGACACAGAGACGGATAATATGCGTTTATATTATGATATGATTTATAAGTCGCTATATGATGCGGTTAAAAAAAGGGTGGACAACACAGACCGTGAAATTTGTTGTCTTCTTTCGGGTGGATTAGATAGCAGTTTAATCACTGCGTTGGTCAGTAAATATTATAAAGAACAACATCCCGGTGTGAAAATACATACATGGTCAATTGGTATGAAAGGAAGCGATGACTTGGTGTATGCTAAAAAGGTGGCTGATTTTTTAGATACAGAGCATCATTCAATTGAATTGGATAAGGTGGAGTTTTTGGAGGCAATTCCGCAAGTGATTCACGATATTGAAAGTTATGACACCACAACGGTGCGTGCTAGTGTAGGCAATTGGTTGATTTCTAAATACATTAAAGAAAATAGTAATGCACGGGTGGTGTTTAATGGAGACGGAAGTGATGAAGTGTGTGGTGGATACTTGTATTTTCACTATGCTAAAAATTGTTTGGATTTTGATGATGAATGTAAACGCTTGTTAAAAGACATTCATTATTTTGATGTATTGCGTTCGGATCGGTCTATTTCTAGTCATGGGTTAGAAGCAAGAACTCCGTTTTTAGATAGAAACTTTGTGCAGACTTATTTGTCGATTCCGGTTCAATTGCGTGACCATAATGCTCAAGGTGTATGTGAGAAATACTTGTTGCGTAAAACATTTGATGATAAAAATTTGTTGCCGCGTGAAGTGTTATGGAGAACTAAAGAAGCATTTAGTGACGGTGTAAGTAGTGATAAAGAGTCGTGGTTTGAAACCATACAAAAACAGCACAGCGATGAAAAAATGTATTACAAACGCATATTTAATCAACATTATAACCATAATGAACAAGTCATTCCTTATTACTGGATGCCGAATTTTGTAGATGCGACAGACGCCAGTGCGAGAACTTTGGATATATACAATAAAACATCTGGCGAGGTAACTGAAAATAACATATAATTATAATTTATTTATGATATAATTATAATTTATTTATGATATAATTATAATTTATTTATAGTATAATTATAATTTATTTATAGTATAATTATATATGAACGCACTTGAAGTAGGAGAATATTTATTTTTATTATTTACATATTCCGGATATTTTTTATTTTTCTTAGCATTTACTGGATTATGGCAAGATGCTCGTTTCTATTTAGATGATGTTACATCGTATTATAAGATTGTAATTGGTATTGTGTTGATTTACATATTTAATCCATACATCAAAACTAATGCAAAAATAAAACCAATTCACCAAAGAATGGCTTTTAACGCTGGTTTGTTTTTATTGTTATCGGAAAACTTGTTGCTTATTTTTAACAATATTATTGAAACGGGAAAGAAAACCGGTCAAGGTATATTAGATAAAGCATATTACAATTTCGTATTGAACGCATAATTTATTCTAAGCTGATATTATATGATAAATTATATAAAATCAACTGTTTTATTATTGGCATTGGATTCTATTTATTTAAAATCCACCACGGGGCATTTTAACAAAGTGGTTAAATCAATACAAGGAACCGCTATAAAATTTAATATGTATGCGGCTGTTGCATGTTATTTGGTATTGGCATTTGCTATTAACTACTTTATTATTAAAGATAAGAAAAGTGTAGTGGATGCGTTTTTACTGGGTTTTGTTATTTATGCGGTGTTTGATTTAACGAATATGGTTATTTTTAAGAAATGGGATTTAATGACGGCAATGATGGATATGATTTGGGGCGGTGTGTTGTTTGCGACTACCACTTACTTAACTTATAATTTATAACTGATATGATATGATATGATATGATAAGTGTAAAATATATTTAGAAATAATTAAACATAACATATAAAGTTATACTAAGACATGGAACCTAATAATAATAATAAGAATAGTAATAGTGATAAAAGTAATAACATTAATAATACCCAAAAACAAACAACCGGTATGAAACGAAACACTATTGATAAGTTTTATACAAATCCTGTTGTAGTAAATAAATACATTGATAAATTTAAACAATGTATTCATGATGATAATGATTTAATAATAGAGCCGAGTGCGGGTAACGGTGTTTGGACCGCTCCCTTAAATATGTTTAGTTTGATAGCATTTGATATACAGCCAGAAGGCGATGGCATTCAACAAGTCAATTTTCTCGATGTGGATTTACATGCGTTTCAAAAACGATTACACTTTATAGGAAATCCACCTTTTGGACGACAATCATCTATGGCGAAAAAATTTATAAAACATATATGCGGTTGTCAAAACACACAAACGGTTGCTTTTATACTGCCTAAAAGTTTCAAAAAGATTAGCAGTCAAAGTGTATTTCCATTAAATTATCATTTGCAATATCAAGATGATGTCGAATCAAATGCGTTTCTGGTAAATGGCGAACCATATAATGTGCCGTGTGTATTTCAAATATGGGTAAAAAAAAATATATTACGGGAAAAACCGGAAAAGTTGAAACCGCAGCATTTTAAGTTTGTTAAAAAAGAAGAACACCATGATATTGCTTTTAGAAGGGTCGGTGTTTATGCAGGGAAAATATACAAAGATTCGGTGGATAAAAGTGAGCAGTCACACTACTTTATTAAATTTAATGAGACGGTTTTATTATCACAAGACATGTATCGACGATTAAATGCGATTGAGTTTGCTGATTGCTGTAATACAGTCGGTCCAAAATCAATTTCTAAGCAAGAACTAATAAAAGTATATAATTTTATATTAAAAGATTATGTGTAAGTCGTGAGGTGTCGTTTGTATAACATAAACTATATAATGTTATTTAATATATAAGCAATTCAAGGTTTATATATTAAAATCGTATAACTTGATTCATTTTGGATACAAAGGAAGGAAGATTAATGCCAATCGTGATTCCAATCGCCGAAGAAGTTAGTATAAGATCATTGGTGATATTTTCATCTTTTCTAAATCTTAGATATTGAACCAATACTTCAAATACATATTCTTTATAAGCAAATAATAAAACAGAAATAAAAAACAATTGTCCAGTGACATTTATTAACATATTAAAAAAGGTTCGTCGTGTGTTTAGTGGATCAAATAAACGCATGGAAAGTTTGGTTACTGTAAATGTGCCGAATACCCAAAGAACTACCATTATAAACATATCAAACCATACATAATGTTCTATTATTTTCTCATCTTTTTCTAATAATTCATTTGAATATTCAATGTCCATATATTAATATATATAGATAGATACTTTATTTTTCCAAATAATCCAATACAGTTAAAATAACATTTTCTTGCTGACTTAATTTTTGAAATACAATAACTTCGTCGAATTTTACTTGGAATACTTTGAAACTACTGTTTCTACATAATAAATGTAGTTTGTCTTTTTCGAAAATAATGTCAACCAAGAAAGCACCATTGGTTAATTTTATATTATCGGGATTTTTTAAATTAATCCACCGGATAAATTGCCCTGGTTGGAAATCGGTTACTTCACTGCAGTATCTATAATGTTTTAGTTTTTTATGATACAGTTTCAATGTCTCTCTATCTAATTGAAGTGATTGTAATATATCATTTTTATGTGCTTTAATTTTTGCAGATGTTAATTTTATAATTGAAGAATTAGAGTCATTTTCAAGCGCATCTAACAAAGTGTCTTCATCGATGCTCATTATAATATATTTACTATTATTTAAATTTTAAATAATGGTAATAAATATGTTCAATTTACTGGAAAAAAGTGTTCCAAAAAGTGTTCCAAAAAGTGTTCCAAAAAAGGTTCCAAAAAAGGTTCCAAAAAAGGCACCCATCGAACAGCCACGTGTTTTTCGATGGGAGCCTTTTTTGGAACCTTTTTTTCGAAAATAGTGCCTTTTTTTCGAATTTTTCGTTTTTTTTACAATTTGGACAAAATTTGTTTTTATTACCATTTATGCTAATAACCCAAAGTGGCAAAAAATAAGTATGGTCTGGTCTAAAAAAAGGCACTAAAAAAAAGGTTCCAAAAAAGGCTCCCATCGAACAGTTTTTTTACAAAAAGTTTTTTGAGATTTGAAAAAGAACATGTCCGAAAATTGTCCTTTTTGGAAAATGTAAAAAACTTTTGCGAAAAAAACTGTTCGATGGGAGCCTTTTTTGGAACCTTTTTTTCATGGTTTGATGAATTTTTAACAAGTTGCGTATTTCGTGAGTGATAGTGGTCTGGAAATAAAAACCTCTCGAAAAATCGAAAAAAAGGCACTATTTTGAAAAAAGGCACTATGGCAAAAAAAAGGCACTACGGCGAAAAAAAGGCTCCCATCGAACGATTTTTTGCGAAAAAAACTTAAAAATTTTCTCCATATTTATATAAAATGACAAAAAAAACATGCAAAACGAGCAAAAACGAGCAAAAACGAGCAAAAACGAGCAACTTTTTTTTTTGTGAAAAATGTGACTATTCTACATCTCGTAAGTCGAACTATGATAGGCACCTTGTGAGCATAAAACATTTAGAAAAAAAGGGGGTCGTTGCTCAAAAGTGGCAAAAATCGACCAAAAAAAATGTTTTTAAAATTTGTGAACACTGTGACTATGTAGCGTCTAAAAAATACAATTGGGAAAAACACCTCCAAACCATCAAACATCAACAAAAAGTGGCAAAAAGTGGCAAAAAAGTGGCAAATGTGACGGACGCCAAACCACGAAAAAATAAAAAAAATCAAAATCACACCAACCGTAGTGTCCCAGACGACATTAAGACGATTACCGAACAACTAAACGCAATCATTAAAACACAAACTGCTTTGGCACAGCAAACTACGATCAATAATTCCCAACATATTACAAATATAAATAATAATATTTCTATAAATGTTTTTTTAGATCAATACTGCAACGATGCTCTCAATTTACAAGATTTTGTTGAAAATATAAATTTCCAGTTGACAGACATTTTATCGAATAATCATTTGATTGAAAACTTCCTATCTAAAAAATTATTGGAAAATTTAAAAGAAATTCCATTGACAGAAAGACCGATTCATTGCACGGATGTAAAACGGAAAAATTTCATTGTAAAAGACAAAAATGATGGATGGGTAAAAGATACAGTCGATAATAACGATAGTAATTTGTATAAACAAGTAAATCAACTTCACACTAAAGCATATATTGACTTTTATAATGAATATGATAAATTAAACCCGCTGCCTCATGATGTAGATAAAGAGCAATTGAAATGTAGGATCGCCGCGGAATTAGTGAATAGTCAGAAAAAGTTTAATAAAGGTGTGCTACATGATATTGCTAAAAATGTAGATATTAAAGAAGTATTAAATGATTATACTGAAAATCAGATTGTCGATGATAATAATAAAGATAATAAAGAAATACAATAGTTGTAATAATACTTTAATGATTAATGTAAAATATTATTTTGCGATTTAAAAGCGAGTAAATCCACCAAGTGCGTCGTTGGCAGCCAATGGTTCCATCATACCAATGTTTTCCATTCCTCCTCCCATGTTACCATACATTTCGTTGGTAGACCCTTGTTGGGGACTATTTTCCATGACTTCATTTTGTTGGTTATCAGTTGCGGTCATTTGCTGATGACTATTTAAATAATCGGCACGACTAGCTTGATGCGTTGGTTGTGGTTTTTGAACTTGCTTAATAGGTTGAGTTACTTTTACCTTTCCATCCTTTTTTTCTTTGTTTTGAATACCTTCTACTGGTTTTAAGTTACCGTTCCACATATCATTGACACGATTCGATAGTTCTCCGATCTTTTCACCAATTTTATCGGTGGTTAAGTAAAACATGATTACTATATTTAAAAAGTTAATGGCTTTGTGGGCTTTGCCGCTATAAGTAGGAATGTATTTAACAAATCGATCTACCAAAAATACAGCCATTATTAACAAAGCAATATGAATCAATATTTCCATACTTAATTCAATATTTCCCTTGGAAGGATCGAAATTAGGCAATACACTATCAATAATTTTTACTAAAGCAATCAAAGGAATGATAGAAATAATTGCGTATTGTCCTACATTCATAAGTTCGACTTTTGTATCATTGTCGAAATTAAACATATGCGATATAAATGAGCCTTTACTACTGTCTGTATTAATTTCTTCCATATTATGATTTATAATTAGAAATTAAAATTAATTATTCCTAAATTATATGATTATATTTAATTTACAAAATAATGTATAATTGACCTATTTGTTATAACATGTTTTTCATAAATAAAATTTCTCTTTCTTGGTTAAAAACTATATCTTTTGCAAGTCTATATAATTGTGGATTTTCCTTACTATATTTAATTTTTTTTAATATTTGGTTTGTCGTTGTTAAGGCAGACGAATGGTGTGTTATCATTCGTTTTAACCATTCTTTATCATCCACTAATAATTGGTTACGCAACAATAATATTGATATACTAACTGATAAAAAAATACCTATTATAAATACACCAACTTTAAAGTGTCCTTTGTTAAAATAATGAACTATTTCATGCGCCCATATCATATTAGATGCCATTAACAGACCACTATAAAATAAGGTTAATGAGAAATATAAATGATTAACTTTATAAGCAAGTACATTCATTGGATTAAATAATATACCAACAAATGTCATAACTATAAACATTATTATATGTCCTCTATACATCTATTTATTCTATTATGATATTTAATATTTATCGTTATTATTTGTTAAAATAAATTAAAGGATTGACTTGTTGTTATACATATCATGCATCCCGAAAAACAGTATCTTAATTTAATTAAAAATATTATTTTAAATGGCTCCATTACTCCATCCCGAAATGGTAATACGGTGAATACAATTGGAACTATGTCAAAATATTCATTGGAAAACAATACAATTCCGATATTAACCACTAAAAAGGTGGCATGGAAAACTTGTTTAAAAGAATTGCTATGGTTTATTAGGGGCGATACTAATAATGAATTACTTAGACAGCAGAATGTAAAGATTTGGAATGGAAATTCTACAAGAGAGTTTTTGGATTCGAGAGGGTTGACCGATTATGATGTAAATGAACTAGGACCTATATACGGTTATCAGTGGCGTAATTGGAATGCTCCATATTTAGGAAAAGATGTAAATCATAGGGATAACGGTATTGACCAGTTGGATGGTATAATTAAATCGTTAAAACATCCAACTGAAAGATATTCAAGACGGTTGATTTTGTCTGCGTGGAATGTAGAACAGCTTGACCAAATGGCACTTCCACCGTGTCATGTATTGTCGCAATATCATGTTTTAGATGGTGATAAATTATATTGCACTTTGTATCAACGAAGTGGTGATGTTGGGCTGGGAGTGCCATTTAATATTGCTTCGTATGCCTTTTTAACACATATGATTGCTGATGTATGCAACTTAAAAGCAACTGAACTGACGCATTATATTGGTAACGCTCACATATATGAATCTCATATTGAGCCATTAAAACAACAGGTTGAACGCGAACCATATGAATTTCCAAAATTACAATTAAATAGTAAAACAAGTATCGATGATTTTACAGTTGACGATTTTAAGTTGATTGACTACAAATATCACCCAACCATCAAAATGGAAATGATTTCTTAATTACAATAATACTATTACTTTATTACTTTGTTAATTAATCGTTATTTTAATTAAACATTTTTATGTATATATATTATAATGTTTAATAGAAGAATTTCTAGACCTATCAATCCAGCTGTTTTAGAAAAAAACGATATTACTGCTTTGCAGAATCTAGGAACCAAAACTGCTGAACAGCGTATCGTTCTTAGACACGAAGGATATATTAAAGATTTAAGAAATAAACTCCATCAAACTGAACAACAAATGTCGAAACCAAAAGAAGAACATGAACAAAACGCCAAAATCGAAACATTAAGAGAGCAATGTGAACTTCAGTCAAAAATGTTAAAGGAATATGAAGAAAAGTTAGTAGGAATGGTAGGATATATTAAGCGATTGGAAGATGGTTTAGAAAAAGTGAAGGAATTGCTTGTAAATAATACAAACACCGCCGATACTATGGACAAAGCGCCCGAATTGGATGAGCCATCGGGAGAGGCAAGTGAGGAACCTGTTAGTGTTGAAAGTGTTGCTGGTGAAGATGCAGTGGATGGCGACATCTCATTAGAAATAACCGAATAAATATAGTTAATCGTATAGTATCTTAGAAACTTCCTATTTAAATTTAAATAAGCCAATTATAGTTATTAACTAAAATTGATTTAAAATTATTAATGTTAAATAAACCAAACAAATACATCAGAAACTAATCATAACTAAAATGCTTACTATTACGATCAACAACTCCTCTAAAGTTACCCAATTTAACACTATTTTACAAAACCTTAAGGGTATATCGAATAGTTTATTGTTAAACTGTGATGAAAAAGGTATATATGCTCAAGGGATGGATGGAAGTCATGTTTGCTTGTTTGAATTAAAAATTGGCGAAGACTGGTTTGATGAATATGAATGTGATGAAGCATGTTCAATGGGAATCAATTGCGAAATGCTATACAAGATATTGTCTTGTTTGAAAGAAGGACAGCATATCAGTATGAAGCATGATAACACTACTTCTAAACTAACTATTGATTTATTAGGGAACAGTTATGATAAATCATTTGAATTGACATTGATTGAAATTGACAGCGATATGGTGGAGTTGCCATCGCGAGAAAGCACCGCAGATATAAAGTTTGTATCCAAAGACTTTGCTGAATTGATAAATCAGTTAAGTATATTTGGAGAAAAGCTTAAAATTACATGTAATGATAATATTATCTTAAATTCGGCAAATGAATTTGGAAAGGTAGATATAACCGTAAAGGAAGAAGACATTGTTGAATATATGATGGAAGATGGAGCGGAAGTAGAAAGCTACTTTGGTATTAAATTTATACACATGATAACCAAATTTGCAAATGTAAACAAAGAAGTAGGTATTCATATATCAAATGATTATCCAATAAAGATGGTATATGCTTTAGATGATTGGAAAGATCAAAATGAAGACGATGATGAAGGCGACCAGCCATTAAATCATTATATCGCATTTTACTTGGCTCCTATGGAAGAAGATTAAATATGCCATTTACACCTTAAACTTTTAACTTTATAACTCATAATTACACAAAACAAACAAAAACACATATATAATATTTTTATTCGGTAAAATTTTACGAATCCTTTCTATCGATAATTAAATGAAATACTTATTAGAAATAGGATTGTTTATAATTGTATTGTTTTTGTATTTACACATATATTATCACTTAAAAGTTAGCAATGATTTAGAAGTTTATTCTATTCAACAACCTTCCAAGGATAAATTAGAAGAAGTATGTAATTTAAGGCAGCCTCTGTGTTTTGATATGGATAATAAAGAAATATTAGAAACATGTAACTTATCTTACATCGATGAAAACTATAATCCGTTTGATATAAAGGTAAGGGATACATTAAGCAATGATACAGACAATTTACATCTCCCAATATCCTTAAAGGAAGCAGTTGAATTATTTAAAAAAGATGAAGCGGGAAAATATGTAAGTGAAAATAATAAGGATTTTTTGGAAGAAACGGCAATGATTAAAAAGTTTAGATACAATGATTTATTTTTAAGACCTCCTTTGGTTTCAAACTGCAAATATGACTTAATGACTGGTTCTAAAAAGGCGTTCACTACTTTACGATATAACTTAAATTATCGAAACTTTTTTTACATTACTTCTGGAAAAGTAAAAGTTGTGCTGATTCCTCCTAAAAACAGCAAGTATTTATATGAATATAAAGATTATGATAATTTTGAGTTTAGATCACCTATCAATCCTTGGGATGTTCAAGATGAATACAAAAAGGATTTTGATAAAATAAAATCACTGGAGATGACATTGGAGAAAGGCAACATATTGTTTATTCCTCCATATTGGTGGTATAGTATTCAATATCAAGAAATATCTAGCGTGGCTTGTTTTTATTATAGAACATACATGAATACGGTTGCTATCTCTCCCGAAATATGCATGAATTTGTTACAACAAACCAATGTCAAGCATGAATTCTTGGAAAAATATAATAAAATATAGAATGATTTACTTACAATTAATACAATATAATACAATGCAAATTAAATTGAATCTTTAATAACCCAATTAGTTTAATAATATTAAACACAACTTTAATAATATTAAATATGGAGAATCTACCGCAATATAAAATTAATATAGATAGTAGAAACTACGACAGTTATGCATTTATTGATATGAAGACGATGGAAGCATGTGAAACAACGCAACTTAGCACCATAAATCCTGTTCAAGAAAAGTTATTTAATCATGACATAATTGAACTAAGTGATAACACATGTAAGGTGCTTCATTCCACTGTAAAATTATCAGGTAATATTCCGGGTGTTATGATATTAAAAAACAATCGCAAGTATGGAAGATATAAAACAAAGTTCTTATACAAATGTATTCCAGACGATAAACGGTTGCCTATATTCTTAATACCTTATAAAATACAAGACGAGTTCAGTAAAAATTATGTAAATAAATATGTGATCTTTAAATTTAAAAATTGGGAGGCAAAACATCCTTATGGAGAATTAGTAAATGTTCTTGGAAATGTATCATCGTTGGATACCTTTTATGAATATCAACTATACTGCAAAAGTTTGTATGCCTCCATTCAAAAATTCACAAAACAAACAATGAAACAATTAAACACACATTCACAAGAATACTTTATTGAATTAATCAAAGAAAAATATAGATTGGAAGATAGAATGGGGAGAGATGTTATTTCAATCGACCCAGAGTCAAGTAAAGATTATGATGATGCGTTTGGATTGTCCGAGACAGATGATACTTATATAGTTAGTATCTATATTACCAATGTAAGCATGTGGTTGGATGTGTTAAATGTGTGGAGTTCATTTACAGAGCGTGTTTCCACTATTTATTTACCTGATAGAAGAAGGCCGATGTTGCCGACTATTTTATCAGATATATTATGCAGCTTAAAACAAGACGACTGTAAATTTGCGTTTACTTTGGATTTGATTATTGATAAAAAAACAGAGCAACTCGTCGATTATAAATTTTCAAATACGATCATTAAAATACGGAAAAATTATGTTTATGATACGGAAGAACAAGAAACCGATACGATGTATGTAAAAACAAGGGATTTGTTATGTCGTTTAAATAAGAAAAAAGAATACAAGTATATTGACTCTATTGAAACTAGTCATGATGTGATCGCGTATTTAATGATATGGATGAATTATACTTCCGCACAAGAGTTTGTGAAAAATAAGTGTGGTTTGTTTCGCTCTTCTAAGATGAATGAAACTTTTAAGCCACCAGAAGGTATTGATATAAACATACAACGATTCCTTAAAACATGGAATAGTTATGGTGGTAAATATTGTAAATATGGCGAATTAGAGCGTCATGATATGTTAGAATTTGATGCGTATGTTCATATAACCAGTCCAATTCGGCGGTTGGTTGATTTGTTAACTATGATGAAGTTGCAGGAAAGGTTGGGGCTAGTAGAATGGAGTGGGGAAGCAAAACGGTTTTATGATAAGTGGACTTGCGATGAATCGATCGAATATATTAATACAACAATGCGTTCTATACGAAGAGTGCAAAATGATTGTGAATTATTAAATATATGTTCTACCAATCATGAATTATTAAATACTATATACGATGGGTTCGTATTTGATAAATTAAAGCGAAATGATGGGCTATTTCAATATATGGTGTATTTAAAAGAAATAAAAATGACGAATCGAATAACAAGCCGACATGATTTAATCAATTACAGTTTTCATAAATTTAAAATATACATATTTCACGACCAAGAAAGATTAAAACATAAAGTAAGGTTGGAATTTCAACATGGTGATAAATAAAATACTTGATTTAAACAGTAAAAAATAAAAAATTATATTTTTTATTTTTTTCTTTTTATTTTTTTAATTTTTATATAAGATTGATATTAATACGCCATATCGTTTCCCTTATTTTTATTTGCTGTGTTGAATCAGTAAACTCTAATAATGAGTTTGTGCCATATATACTTTTAATTAATGTATATTCACTACTAGTTGCAGTGTTTATTTTGGAACTCATTCTAACAAATACAGACAAATCATCGCCGCCATATATTGGGAAATTATATACTTCGCCCTTTTTTCTTTTATGTATTCTTGCCGGCCTCTCATTTTGTATTTGACTAAATAAACTTTTAAGGTATGTATTATTATCTAAAAAATCCATTGTAGTTATACCTTGCTTTAAAATGTTTACTATTTGCTGCTCTAAATTTGAATTATTGATTTGATTGCGTATAGATGTAATATTTGTTAATACACTTTGCGAAGTAGGATTATTCACCAATACATCACATACATATTGAATAAACATATTCGATAGATTGTTTGATACAGTAGAATTACTTGATACAAATCTACCTTCATTATGTATTAAATTGGTGCCTAGTATATCTTGTCTTAGACTACTGGTAAGTATAGAAATACGCTTGGGTTCGTAAATAAAATATGCGGTGTTATTTATTAGTTTGTATTTTATGTATTTTGCGAAGTCACGAGCCGATGTATGATTTGCTATCATAACAAAATTATATGTAGATTGAATATTACTTGATGCTAATTCTTGTGTAGTTTTAATTCCTTCTACATCTAAATACATAGGAGCATATGTTCTTACAGTAGGAGAATATGGGTTAAAAATCAATCTATTTTCAGGACCAAGTTGAAGAGAACCAGTAATACTAACACTTTCTACCATTAATTTAAAGTATTCTATATCCAAAGTTAAACTACTACTAGCAGGAATAGTTAATTTTCCATATCCATTTACTGATATACTGGAATTCATAGTAACAACTACATGTGTGTTTGCAGGTATCGTAATATGTTCGCCTGCTTTTGGAGGAACACCCGACGACCAACTAGCAGCATCATCCCAAAAGGTAAAAATGTTTGTAGTTGCGTTGGCAAAGTTTGTAAATATTCTACTTCTAGCAGTGGTTTTCACCTCACCTAATATATTTAAACTATTCGCCATTAACATAATCGCATTTCCTACAAAAATTAATTTACTGGTTCTTGGGACAATAATTTTATCATACCCTTCGCTTGCTATACTTCTTTTTGTGATTTTAATAATAGTATGTTCGGGAACGATAAAATCGCCATTGGCCTGTGGAATACCAGATGCGTCCCAAGCATCTATATCATCAATATAATAGGTTTTATAACCTGGATACAATAAATAAGTATCACGCTCTAATTCAGAATATAATTTTCTAAAACTAGCATTTCTACCTAGTTTTAATACACCTTCTATTGTTATACCATATGTTTTAAATGTGTAATTAAATACATTTATATACAATATACTAGTAGACGGTATTGTTAATGTTTCAAACACAAACCCATCGATGTCGTCTTTGTTATCTATAATCACCATCATGTTCTCGGGAATAACAATATTTCTGCCATTAGTTGGAACTAGATTGTCTTCCCATATAGTGGAATCATTCCAATATTTTGTTGGTACGGTTGATTCAGATACATCATTTACTATTATTTTGGAGTTGTTTTTGAATATCATCTCTCCCATTACATTTGGGTCTGTGTTTAAATGTAAGATAACACCTTCGCCTTCCGTTATTAATTTACCAGTTTCTGGTATGTTTAATTGATTATAATATCCAGATGAAATGTTACTAGATGTCATTATTATAGTCGTATCTTGAGGAACAGTAATGTTAAAACCAGGAGTAGGGACAAAGTTATTACTCCATGCAGAAGAAACATCAAAATAAAATTGGAACTGTGATCCATCTGTTAATATATCGTTGTAAATATCAGCATCACTTATAATTTCTACTGAGGAACCTTCTCCCAACTTTAATGTGCCATTTAAATTAAACTCTTTGACATATAAAGTATAATAATTTATATTTATGTAGAATACACTAGAAGAAGGTATTGTTAATACATTATATGCCTTAATTGATATGTTAGAAGTGTTGTCGACGATCATAATTGTATTTTCTGGAATGTTAATGTTGTCTCCTTGTTGTGGTATGCCTGAATTATCCCAACTGGTTGGTTCATGCCAAAAAGAATATTCTAATCGGCCTGATATATCGGATACTATGATTTCACTATTTTCGGCTGATACAAGTTCACCGCTAATAGTAGGTGATTGGCTTAAATATAATTTTGTATTTTCTTCCACAAAAATTAGTCTGGAAGAAGATGGAACCGTTAATCCAGAATAACTGTTTCTAGATATGTTATATCGGGTTACTTTTATAGATGTATTATTTGGTATAGAAATAAACTCACCCGCTTCTGGAGTAGAAACACCGCTTCCAAAAGCATCTACATCATCAAAATAAAAAGTATTCATAATTATATTATATTTATATTATTGTTTTGCATATACGACTTGTATTGTTTATATAAATTTGTGTTATTTATATAAATTTGTATAGTATAGTATTGTATAGTATTGTATAGTATTGTATTGTATTGTATTATAAGTATAATGAGTTATTTGTTACTACTGATTTAAGGGTTATTTTTGGAATATTAGTTAAAACAGATAATAGTTTCATGTTTTCCGTTAGTTCTGCCACCTTTTCCAACTCGTTTACAATATTGTTTATTTTAAGTATGGCTTTCACGAAATCTCCCAAGAAAATACCCCATTTATCTAATTCCTTAAACACCCGTACACATTCTTCTTCGCTGGAAGCATTACACCAATTATATACAGTTTCGCATATGTTATATTGTATTTCATATTTTTTTGCCAATGAATTGCAGTAGAATATTTCAATATCTAAATACTTGTTGACATAATGCTTTATCATATCCATATTTTTTTTACAGACATAAGGGATTTCTAATATGGTAGGGTCATATACACAATCATCATCGCTTACTCGTATATTTGTAAATATGCTTAGTATAACTACTAATTCAACCGATGACATATTAGATATATAATCTAAGTGTTGTGTGAAATATTCAGCAATAGCAAGTCCAGGCATTTCTTGCACGACAGAAGCAATCATACCTTTTGTAGTTAATTTAAAATCAACACTATTTCCCTCTAAAAATTGGTTTTTCAATAACATTTCCACCTGTGTTTCCAAATCATTTCTAAAGTAATATTCATGGGGTATAATACATTCGTCTAGTTTTACAAGCTGTGTTTCTACTTTTTTCAACTTAATAATAATCTTAGCGTCTTGTTCCAGGTTTTTCTCTCCCCATTTTTTTACTGTTTTTCTATACCGTTTGATGACCGATTGAGATACAGGGGCATTTAAACTACTAGTTGAATCGTTCATATAATTGTAATAATCCAGCGCGGATTCATACGATGTTTTAAATGTGTAATTTTCTAATTCTTGCTCGCATTTGTCATAATATTTCATCATTTGATCCTGCTGTTGTTTTAAATATTGTTGCTGCTTTGATGTTTCATCGTAAATCATACTGTTTTTTAAATATTCATCAATATTGCAGCGGTTTGTGGTATAAAGATATCGCAAAATCATACTGGGGGTAATGCTTATTTTAGATTGTATTTCTTGCGAATTGCCATTTACAATATGTCTGTATTCATCTACTTGAACTGTATTTTTATTAGTGTAAAAGTTGTTTAAGTGAAATATGTAGCCAACAGTGTCGATACCTCTGCGACCAGCTCGACCAGCCATTTGCGTATATTCATGTGGAAATAAACATCGATATCCGCTTTGTGTGTATTTTTTAAGAGCAGTAAATACCACACTTCTGGTAGGCATATTAATTCCAACTGCAAATGTTTCTGTGGCAAATAGCAATCTTACATACCCTTTTTTAAACAATAATTCAATCATTTCTCTGAAAATAGGGGTAACACCTGAATGATGGACGGCGATCCCTTTTTCCAACATACTTACCAATTCAACATATTCTTTTAAGTTAATATACTCCTTCCAATTAGATAACTTTTTAATTAAAATTTCCTTACACTCTTTTCTAATAATAGATGCCATGTTTTCATTGTTTTCAAACAAAGGAATGGTTATTTTCTTAGCATAATCATAACATTGCTTTCTTGAAAATACAAACACAATGCCAGGTAGTAAATCGTGTGTTTTTAAATATTCAACCATATTATTCATGATGAAATGCTTATTTACCTTAACATTTTTATATTGAAATAGCGCGTCATCTACTTTTTTTATTGTATGAACTGCTTCGTCGTTAAATGTATTGTCTTGCTTTAAAATAATAGGTTTGTTTACCACATTTTCTATTAATTTTAAGGTTTGGTCTTTTAGTTTCTTTTTTTCGTTTTCTGGTATAGCATAGTATACATGATGGATTAAAGGAACTACGCGTTTTTTATTACTGCATAAATACACTGGTTTTTTGTTTGATTGATGTAGTAGATTGCACAATTTTTCTGGATTTTGAATAGTAGCCGATAACCCGACGATCTGCGTGGTTTCCGGTAATAACATAATTGATTCTTCCCATACATTTCCCCTATCAACATCATTTATGTAATGTATTTCATCGTATATAACACAGGCAAGTTCATTTTTAATATCCATTTCAAAATCCAATGTCATGTTTGTAGTTTCCGTGTTATTTTCTTTCATTTGAAATAAGTTATTTCTTAATATTTCAGTGGTCATTATTAGCACATCTGCGTCGGGGTTAAATTTGATGTCGCCAGTTAAAATACCAAATGTTATATCTGGAAATTTATGGGTGAAATCGTTGAATTTTTCATTGCTTAATGCTTTTAAGGGTGAACAATATATAACTTTTTTATTTAAACTGACAAAATGGTTAATAGCGTTTTCGGCAGGTAATGTCTTGCCGCTACCAGTATGTGCTGTAATTAAAACATTTTTATCCGTTTTTATTCCTTTTATTGCCCATTTTTGAAAATCAGATAGTGGGAATGGATACTTATCAAATTCGGTTTGATAGGCGTCATCATTAAATTGTGAATTGCAGATTTCGATCATTTTAAATATAGTGTATATGTATTATAAATTACTTACATTTATATATTTTAAATTCAATTTAAGTGTAGCAGCATTTTATTAGTTTTGAAAATAATATAAAGATAATTAAAAGAATAATTTATAAATGTCAGCAGATAAAAGTAGTTTTGATACGGAACATCAATATGTGGGAAGAGTAAAGTGGTTTAATAATAAAAGTGGTTACGGGTTTATTACATCATGTGATGACAAAAATAAAGATGAAGATGTTTTTGTCCATCATAGTGGTGTAAATGTAAACGAAGAACAATATCGTTATTTGGTTCAAGGTGAGTATGTTGAGTTTAAGTTAGTAAGCACACCGGAAGAAAGCAAGTATCCTTATCAAGCATCCAATGTCACTGGTATGTGGGGTGGAAAGTTGATGTGTGAAACTATGAACGAACGCCCTAAAAAGCAAAAGCAAAAGAAAAATAAAACACCTCGTGAACAAAAATACACCGCGTCGCAACCTTCTCAATAGAGTGTGTGTTCGATTTAAATATATAATAAATTGATTTAAATAATTCTATTTATTATACAAATAGGCAAATATAAAATGAGTAAGGAAGTTGAAAAAACACCAGATAATATTGAAGACGAGTTTACGGAGATTTTGGCGTCGTTAAATGGATTAAAACTACATTTTTCGTCGGTTATTAATCAAATTAAGAGTCTTGAAAAAACAGTTAAAAAGAAAATGAAACAGCAGCGACGAGAGATGGAGAAAAATGAAAAAAAGATGAAAAAGAAAAAGACAAAATCACAGTCCAATGTTGCGATTCCAATTGATGTGTCTGATAAACTTAGTAGTTTTATGGGTTTAAAAGAAGGACAACAAGTCGCTAGAATGGAGGTGACTAAATATATTATGGATTATATCAAAATAAATAATTTGCTGAATCCTAATAATAATCAATATATAGTCCCCGATAGTAAGTTAAACACATTATTTTCAGACAATAGTGGGTCTTTAACTTATTTTAACATGCAGAAACACATAAATAAGCATTTTATAACCAAATCATAAAAATACCACGCCAATTATTCACGCAACAACAATAACTATAATTATTTAGATTTTTCATTAGGAATAATTTCCTTTATTTTTTGTTGTATTTGATTGATAATTGGTTTGCAGTCGTAATATGTTCCAACATATATTCCTGATGTAAAACCCATGATAAATTTCCACATTATAATATATAATATATTTATATATTATATTATGTTATTAGACAACGAAAATTTAAAATATAAATACAATGAAAAAATTTTTGGATTAGTTGTTGCTTACATTGTTGCTTTGTCAATAGTAACTGGGTTGTATCTTTCTGGTGCGAACAAAGCAATTATTATAAGCGCGGTGGTAGCATTTATGTTTAGTGATCCTTTGTCTCATTTATATGCGTTTTACATATCTAAAAAAATGGAAAATTTAGATTGGAACGCGTTCATACTTCAAATTATAATCCACTTTTCCATAATCTTATTTTTAATAATATCTAAAACAGTCAAAATGGCATTGGTTTTAAGTTACCTATCGTTTTTTTTATGTTCTGGATTTATATTAAGTTATTATAACTTTTCACTTCATGAAAATTTGTTTGTAGTATTAGGATTGCTGTTAGTAGTAGGGTTTACTTTGCTTATGGAAAGAAGCTCAAATAAAGTGCTTAAAATGTTAAAATTTATATAAAATGATAGGCGAAGCGTTCCTTATTGTGGTAATAATTAAAAAATATATAATAAAAATAATATAGTTTTTGTTATATATGTCATCGGTTGATTTATACTTAAAATTGCAACATGAAGAAAAAGTGTTAAAAAAAAGATTATATACGATTAAACAACAACAAAATGAATTATCAAGAAAGGTTTGGAAAGATTGTGATCATGATTGGGAGAGATGTTCGGATTATGATGATTTATGTAGATTTATATGTAGAAAGTGTACGTTATATAATAACCCTTGCTTTTATACATAATAATATCGACTGAATACTAACTTATATTACTTGTAGCTTTTTAAAATCACCGCCTCCTAATCCAAACTGCTGCATTAATTTTTCCTTATCAATGGTGTTTATAACTTCACAATCATGTTGTGCTTGAAGACGGTGTAGTGCACAAAATCGCTTATTACATTTACATGTTACGGTGGCGAGATTTAATGCTTT
>Ga0181571_10000277_pt1 | contig 32215 bp, 28 predicted proteins | sample 101ome_17_FD_132440 | JGI IMG/M metagenome (GOLD analysis project Ga0181571, IMG submission 132440) | Coastal salt marsh microbial communities from the Groves Creek Marsh, Skidaway Island, Georgia - 101407AT metaG (megahit assembly) | ecosystem: Environmental > Aquatic > Marine > Intertidal... | reverse complement strand
CGAGACGGGCGCCTCGACCTGGTGCTCACGCATTTCGAGCCCTGGCCAAACGCTTCTCAGACACTGCGCGTTTACCTCAACCGCATCCCCCCGCAAGGCCATTGGATTGGCTTCGAACCAGCCCAAGGGCCGGGAGTGCCCTCCCCCATCGGTCTGCAGATCCAGATCGATACGGGCGATCAATCGCGTGTGGAAAGCCTGGTCACGGGGGATTCATTCCGAAGCCAGCACCCAGCGGTGATCCATTTTGGGCTGGGCGCTCAAGCCCACATCGATCGGGCAATAGTCCGTTGGCCAGACGGGGCTTCCACGGTCATGGAAAACCTAAGCCCAGACCGTTACCACAAGGTTGACTATCCGGCCTTGGATGACTGATTGCTCGGTTGTGGCAGTCAGAGACCCAAGCTCAGCGCTTCAGCGGTAGGGGATGAGCTGAATGCGCTCACCATACCAGGCAATATCTCGCTTGCCAGCCGCATCAAACGGCTTGGCGGCTCCATAATTAAATTGAACCGGGTAGATGGAAGAATCACTTAACCACTTGTGGACTTCGGCGTGCCCATCAGCAAAAGAAAAGCCTGCTGCTCCGTTGTGATAGGAGGCTGGCCGGTCCTGCCAGTTGCTGGCATTCGGATCGGTAATGAAGAACGCGTCGTTGATCGAATCAGGATGCTCATCAAGGGTTAAGTAGGTCATGCTTGGCTGCACCACATCCGTGGTCTTGATGAATTGACGGTAGGCTCCACCAAAAGCCCAACTCCTACCCCGCACGGTATTGTCATTCTTGTCATTGTTTGAGCGACCAAAGAGGGCGTTCATCGAATTGCTCCTAAGGCGTTCCTGAAAGCCGGCCTTCTTCTGGGCCTGACTCAGAAAATGATCGGCTGGGCACTTGTAGATACCGATCGCGCCATCGGTATATTGGCCCAGCACCCCATTCTTAACCCAGAGACGGTTGGTCACGCTGCGATCAGCCACCGAACCGCCAGCTCCCCATGTCATGATATTGTTCACCCAGTTGTTGAAAATCCCAGATGTAATCGCCTGCTCAGTGCCCGGAATGGTAAAATTGTTGGCACACCGATCCTCATAGTCGACAGAGTAAAGGGTCCACCCCAGAACAAGTTGTTTGTTGTTACTCATGCACTTGATACCCTGGGCTTTGGTCTTGGCCTTAGAAAGTGCGGGCAGGAGCATGCCTGCCAAAATGGCGATGATGGCGATCACAACCAACAGTTCAATCAGCGTGAACCCACGCTGTCTGGCAGGAGTGGAAAAATGGGACATGGGTCGAAAGTACAAAAAAAAGCAGGATAATCAAGCTAAAGCCTCCTCAGCGCGTCCCGCTCGACCTAGCTGCTGGAATAATTGTAATCGGGGCAGATTTTTTATTGCAACTGAGACACAATCTCAATAACTTTCCCTCAGTCGCTCCTAAAATGGAAACCACACTAGAACGTCCCGAAGCCTCCAACTGGATCAAGCTGAATCATGTCAGCCGCGGTCAGAAGGTGCGTGTGCAGCGGATCGAGGGCCAAGAGTCCTTTTGCAATCGCCTTCGGGAAATGGGTTTCTGCGAACTGACCGAGATTCAGATCCTGAACAACAGTGGTGCGATGCTGTGCCAGGTCTGTGGTTCCAAAGTCTGTCTCAGTCGTCAGGTAGCCGATGCCATCCTTGTCACCCCTTCTGCCAGCTGAATTGCTTCCATGGACGATGTCAAACGCCTGAGCGATTTGGAGCAGGGAGTCGCCGCGTTGATCGATCGTATCCCCTCTGGCGATGCCGCCATGACGCGTTTGAGAGAGCTTGGCATATTACCCGGAACGGCGATCACCGTTGTCCGCCGAGCACCCTTGGGCGATCCTATTGAAATTGCCGTGCGAGGTAGTCTGATTTCACTGAGGGAGCGTGAAGCCATTCAAATTCAGGTTCGCCCTGCCTAAAACCCCATGAGTGAGGTGTCTGCATACGATTCCTTGTCCGAGGGTATCCCTGGCCCATCGAACTTCGCTCTGGTAGGCAATCCTAACTGCGGTAAGACCACCCTTTTCAATGCCCTCACGGGGCTCAAGCAGAAAGTAGGAAACTACCCAGGCGTGACGGTGGAGAAAAAGCAGGGCGAATGTTTTCTCAACAATGGGCAGAAGATAAGTCTCTTGGACCTGCCCGGAGCCTACAGCCTGCACGCAAGATCTCCAGATGAAGCCGTGCTCAGGGATGTGCTTCTGGGCCGTCGAAGGGACACGCCGAGACCGGAAGGGATCCTGATCGTGGTGGATGCCACCAATCTCGAGAGACACCTTTACCTAGCAACCCAGATAATGGAGTTGGGCATACCCTGCATTCTGGTACTCAACATGATGGACATCGTAGCCGAACGGCAGATGAGCATCGATCAGGCGACCCTCTCCTCAAGCCTGGGTGGTGTGCCCATCATCCCCATGAGTGCGGCCAAACGCGAAGGCTTGATCGAACTCAAGCATGCCATGGCTCGCACGGATATCCCTTTGCCTTCGAGTGGCATCAAACTGGATACCTCCATTGCTCAGGGGCTGGAGAGCGCATGGCATCAACTGCGTGAAACCGGCTTGCTCCATCCGAAGCAAAACCTACTGGAACCTCTTTACATTCTATCCGATCGCGACCCGATGCACAGCGGGGTAGATGATCGTCAGTGGAAGTCCCTGGAAGCAGCAAGCAAAGCCCTGGCCGAGGCGCACCCTGGTTGGGAGGATCGTCTGGTTGCAAAACGTTATGACACCATCCATAGCGTGGTCGAAAAAGTGGTCCGGCGCCAAGCCGATCAAGGCCCAACACTCAGTGATCGACTCGACGGATTCCTACTCCATCCTGTGTGGGGCTGGGTCGCACTGGTCGCTATCCTCAGTGTTCTCTTTACCCTGATTTTCAAAATAGCCGATGGCCCCATGGGATGGATCGAGACCTTTTTTGACACCTTGGCAACGCAGGTAACCCAGGGCATGCCTGCAGGAGACTTGAGAGATCTCATCAGTGATGGGGTGATTGCGGGGGTCGGTGGCGTGGTGGTTTTCCTGCCTCAAATCCTCATCTTATTTTTCTTTATTGGCCTGATGGAAGATACGGGCTACATGGCACGCGTCGCCTTCATGATGGATCGGGTCATGAGCCGAGTGGGCCTGAATGGCAAGTCATTCCTGCCACTGCTCAGCTCCCATGCCTGTGCCGTGCCGGGTATCATGGCCACTCGCACCATTGACCATCCCAAGGACAGGCTTATCACCATCCTGGTCTCTCCTTTGGCCGGGTGCTCAGCCCGGCTACCGGTTTACCTGCTTATGATCGCAACTCTGGTGCCCACCGAGGAGATCCCACTACTGACCCGAGTGGGCTTTTTGCTTGCGATGTATGCCCTGGGTATTGGGGGCGCTTTTCTTTTTGCGTGGATATTTCATCGTGGTCTGATCAAGGGTGAAGGTGCTCCGATGATTCTTGAGCTCCCCAGCTACAAAGCCCCAGCATGGTCCGCGGTGCTCTGGCACATGTGGGAAAGGACCCGGCTTTTTCTCAGGCGCGCAGGCACGGTCATCCTGACCATTTCTATCGTACTCTGGGCAGCGCTGACCTATCCTCGGAGTGAACAAGAAGAACCGGCCATGGCCATTGAGCATAGCCTGGCTGGACAACTCGGCAAATGGATGGAACCTGCCATTGAGCCCATGGGGTTTGACTGGAAAATCGGCATTGGGCTGATTGCTTCCTTTGCAGCACGTGAGGTTTTTGTTAGCACCATGTCCATCATTTATTCAGTAGAGGATTCTGAGGACCTGAAGCCACTGAGAGATCGTCTTCGCTCAGAAAAGCGTCGCGACGGCAGCCCTGTTTATACCCCGCGAGTTTGCCTGAGTCTCATGGTGTTTTACGTTTTTGCCATGCAGTGCCTGAGCACCGTGGCAGTGGTTAGGCGAGAAACCAATGGCTGGAAGTGGCCTTTGTTTCAATTTGCTTACATGACGCTCACCGCACTCCTGGCCTCGACGCTGGTCTACCAGATAGGCGGCTGGCTGGGACAGTCATAAGTCTCCATGGATACTCAAACCCAGAGCCTAGTGACGCTGATTGTGGTGGCTCTGGCCGTGCTTTCCTTGGCGAGGGGCCTATTTGGTAAAAGCCAAAAGGGAAAACCATGCGGTGGCGGCTGTGGCTGCGCTATCCCAACACAAGCCCCCCCCAGAGAGTCTGACCCATCTGCCTCCCTGCTTTCGGCATCAACTCCGACGCCATTGGGCCCTCATCCAGCAGAGCAGTCCCCCCACGATCAGGCATGACAAGCCGCTGCCTAGGTTGAACAAGCCGCGCTGGGGTATCCAGACCAACGCATACCCTAGGGCACCGGCAAGCAGGGCATAATAGAAAAAAACCGGGGCAGTCAATCGAATGATCTTCCCCTCCTTCCCTAGCAGGCCAACTACCGCCGAGGCCGCCACCACATTGTGCACGCAAACAATATTTCCGGCCGCACCACCGACTGCCTGCAAGGCCACAACCCAGAGTGGATCCACGCCAATTTGATGACCCACACCAAATTGAAACAGGCTGAAAGTCATGTTGCTGACGGTATTGCTACCAGCGACGAATGCCCCAAAGCCACCTATCAAGGGAGCGAACATAGGCCACGCCATCCCAACTGAGGCAGCCACGCCTTCGGCTAGTGCGGTGGGCATCTTGGGCCATCCGGCTGCTCCCCCGTGCGAATTAAGAAAAACCTGAACCATGGGGACGGTAAAAACCAGTGCCACAGAGGCTCGAGCTGTGGTGATTGCCGAAGCCTTGGCAGCACGCCGCCAGGCTCCACCTGTCATGCGGTGAAGCCAGAAGGTCATCATCGATACCAAGAGAAAAATGGATCCGGGCAGGTAGAGGGGTTCGACAATCACATTCAGTTCCGATCCCAACATGTGAGGCCACTCAATCTTGAATGATCGCAACCATTGAGCCAATGGTAGGGACTTGAGTCGTGAGCACACAAGCAAGGCAGCCACGCATAAATAAGGTAACCAGGCTCTGAAAAGTGACAGCCTCGGTGGGTTCTCCAGCATGCTAGAATCCGATGCCTGAGCCAGCTCCCCCATGGGTTGTTGACCGAGCCCAGCTATCCCGCTCCACTGTGGATCCCACTGCTGCCTGGGTCCAAAGCTCCAGATTTGATCTCTTCGGGGCATTGCCCAGCCTCGGCGTATGAATAGAATCATGATGCAAAGCCCAATAAGCGAGCCCAGCAAAGATGGGAAAGCGGGCCCTAGAAATCGAGCAACCAAAACGTAAGGAACGGTCATCGCAAGTGAAGCACTCAGCGCGAAGCGCCAGCACTCCAGGCCGGCTCTGAATGAGCGTTCGGGACCAAAAAGACGCGTCATCATCGATACCAGAAACAAGGGTATCATGGTCCCTATTAGGGCATGCAGTGCAGCGACTCGCCAGCCGATCTCCTTCAAAAGGGCGGGCATATCCAGCCCCCCGTCAACCTCGAATCCATTGCCAAGCGCCCAGTTCAAAACGGTTTCATCCCCTGAAAGCCCCGTTTGGACGCCTACCAGAATAGGCGTCCCAAGGGCCCCAAAAGAGACAGGGGTAGACTGTATGATCATCCCTGACAACACGGCGGCCATGGCAGGGAACCCAAGCCCAACCAGTAGTGGCACGGCCACAGCTGCCGGGGTTCCAAATCCGGCGGAACCCTCGATGAAGGAACCAAATAACCAAGCAATGAGGATGACCTGAATACGTGGATCTGGAGAAAGCCCGGTAAAACCCTCTCTAATGACTCGGATCGCGCCACTTTCTTGAAGTGTATTGAGCAGCAAGATCGCTCCAAAAATGATGAAAAGTAAGGTGGCGGCAACCACCAGCCCCTTGACACTGGCCGCCAGGACCTGCAGTGGGGGCACCTTCCAGACCCCAAGCACCAAAGCCACAGCGCTCAGGTAGGAAAAGGGCATGGCGCGACTGGCTGGCCACCTAAGAGCGACAAGCAGGATCATCACCACGAGTATCGGGGTGAAAGAGAGAAGAGCAATCCAGGCAGTATGCATGATGTCAAACCTGATGGCGATTTGGGTAGGACGTGATGAGAACGGTCCCATCATTGGTCAATGAAAGCGTCAGATCAATCCCATTTCATTTTTTCGAAAGCCCCTGCGCCAAACCACTGAGGTGAATCTCCTTGTTGATTGTCCCCTTGTAACCTGTGCCCGAATAAGGCACAAAGTGATTTGAGGATTCCATTGATACCATGAAGCTATCATCCGTTTGTCAATCGCTGCTCATCCTAACCCTATTCTCCGACTCGACCACCCTAGCCCTGGACTGGCCCATGTTCCGAGGTCCAGACCATGATGGTATCTCGCGAGAAACAGAGTGGAAAAAGCAATGGCCTGAGAGTGGCCCCATCACCTTGTGGGAGGCACAGGTCGGCATCGGCTTTTCATCGGTCAGTGTGGCTGATGGGTGCGCTTTGACTCTGGGTCATCAAGATGATCAAGACACCCTCTATGCCCTGGACAGCCTCACCGGAGCTGTCAAATGGCAACACAGTTATCCCAGCAAACTGGGAGCCAAATTTTATGAAGGTGGCCCAGGCTCGACACCCACCATCGATGGAGGGCGTGTCTACAGCATCAGTAAGTGGGGAGATCTGTTCTGCCTCGAGGCAAGCACAGGCAAAGTCATCTGGCAGCGTCAGCTGGAAAAAGAGGAAGGGCTGACCCTCCCGGACTGGGGCTTTAACGGCTCACCACTGATTCTGGGCGATAAGCTCATCCTCAATATCGGAGGGGCTGGTATGACCCTCGATAAGTCATCTGGCAAGACTCTCTGGCTTTCCAATCAAGAAGCCGGTGGCTACTCCACGCCTCTGCCCTTTGTCATGGGCAACACCCAGCTTATTGCACTGAGCAATGAGACACATTTTACGGGAGTCGAAGTCGAAACAGGCACCCAGCGCTGGGAAATCAAGTGGCCGACCCGGTATGGGGTCAATGCAGCCGACCCTATCATACTAGGCGATGAGATCTGGATAGGCTCGGGTTACGGTAAGGGCCACGGCCTGTTTCGGATACAGGGCGGAGAAGTTTCGGAGATTTGGACAAACCGCGAACTAAGAGCTCAGCAGAACGCACCGGTTCTGATTAAGGACCACCTTTATGGTTTCGATGGCGACGGAGGTTCCCGAGCGGCCTTAAAATGCATCGAGCGCTCCACCGGGAAAGTGGCTTGGGAGGCTGATAGCTTTAAATACGGGGCTCTGAGTGCTGCGGGTGATCATCTTATCATCCTCAGCGCTCAAGGAGAATTAATCACGGCTCCTGCCTCTCCTAGCTCATTTGAACCACTCTCCAGAGCCCAGATTCTCGATGGCAAGTGCTGGATTGTTCCAGTGCTTGCCAATGGCTTGCTCTATGCCCGAAACAGTCAAGGTCACCTGGTTTGCGTGGATCTTAGGCCCTGAATCCAAGCTCTCCCCTTCACGTCCAAACAACCGGCAGCTCAAAAGCGGACCAGCCTCATGAAGACCCGCCGCCAGTTTCTACATCATGGGCTCCATGCAAGCCTCCTGCTGGGCATGCCTCCTTATCTGCTTGGAGCCAAAAAATCGGCTCAATATCGCACCGCCCTGATTGGATGTGGGTGGTGGGGTATGAATATCCTGAGGGAAGCTATCGCGGCTGGGCGTTCTCAGGTGGTCGGATTGTGCGATGTCTACCAACGGCCACTGGAAGCCTCTCTGGATGAGGTGCAGCAACTCACAGGTTCCTCCCCCAGGCTATACCGTGACTACGAGGAGATGCTGGAAAAGGAAAAGCCCGAAGTCGTCATTGTCGCGACACCGGATCACTGGCATGCGTTACCTTGTATCAAGGCCATGGAGCTGGGGGCTCATGTGTTCGTTGAAAAACCAACTAGCCACACCATCGGCGAAAGTCAGGCCATGCTGCAGGTTGCCCGAGCTACAGGGAGAACAGTCCAGGTGGGCTTGCACCGCCGCATTGGCCCGCATCATGTTTCGGGCATGGCATTCCTTCGGTCGGGGAAACTTGGACGTATCGGCCTGGTGAAGATGTTTGTCACTAGCAGCGGCACGGGCCCTGAGGAGCCCACCCCGCACACAAAGGAGCCACGGGGGATGGACTGGGATCGATGGTGCGGCCCCGCTCCCTGGAGGCCTTATTGCCGCCGTTTGACCCCTGGCGGATGGAGGAACTTTCTCGACTACGCCAATGGGACGCTAGGAGACTGGGGCGTTCATTGGATTGATCAAATGCTTTGGTGGAGCCCAGAGCCTTATCCCAAAACCGTTTTTTCAACCGGTGGCAGACCCATCCTAGGCCCCCCTGTTTCAGATCCAGACCGCGGCTCCACCACCGATGCGCCAGACACCCAGATGGTGACCTTCGGTTTCGAGAGCTTCACAGCCATCTGGGAGCATCGTAAATACGCTGGAAACCCGCAGGAAAACCACCGCATTGGAGCCTATTTTTACGGTACTGAGGGTATCTTCCATATGGGTTGGCGCGATGGCTGGACTTTCTATCCTCGCAAGGCATCCGAATCGACAGTGCATCAGGAGCCTTCTTTCGACCACGTTGAGGATGGGCACAACCTGACACTTCTCTGGCAGGATTTTATCGATGCGATCGATCAGGCCAGGCCCCCTGTAGCGGATATTGCCCCAGCCCATCGATCAAGCCTGCTGCCGATGCTCGGCATGATCAGTCATCGCCTTGGCCGAAGCCTCAATTGGGATGGACAAACAGAGTCCATACTCGGAGACAGTGAAGCCAAATCCTTGATGCGCCGTGCCTATCGCCAGCCTTGGACCTATCCCTCCCTCCAATCGAAAACCTCATCAAACCAACCCAGCCCGTAACGATGCCACCTGGCGAAGCCTTCAAGGTATGAATCACTCAGAGCTCTTTGAGGTGATCCACGAAGACAAGGGGTTGCTGGTGGTTCACAAACCAGCTGATCTGGTCTGTCATCCCACCAAGGGCGATGTTTACTCAAGCCTGATCAGTCGAGCAAGGTTGCATTGTAAAGGGGAAGCAGAAGCACTTCACATGGTGAACCGGTTGGATCGGGAAACCAGCGGCTTGGTGTTCATCGCCAAAGACAGGGAAACGGCCCGCGAGCTGACCCGCCAATGGGAGCATCGCTCAGTTGAAAAAACCTATCGTGCCATCGTTCATGGTTGGCCAACAAATGATGAATTTAAAGTCCACGCTGCGCTGGGCAAGGACACCCAGAGCCAAGTAGCGATCAAAGACAAGGTCTGCGCCAATGGCCACCCTGCTACCACATCCTTTCGCGTTCTCAAACGATTTGAGCGCGATGGAGATCCCTTCGCCCTGCTGGAAGTCAGCCCCCTGACGGGGCGCAAGCATCAAATCAGGATCCACCTTCAACATGTGGGTCACCCCATCGTAGGAGACAAGATTTACGGTCTGGACGAGCGCTACTATCTGGCCCTGGTCAATGGAGTTCTGAGCGATTCGGATAGACAAACCCTTCGACTGCCATGTCAGGCTTTGCATGCGCAATCAGTCACTTTTGACTATCATGGACAAAGGCGGCGTTTTGAGACCGAACCGGAGCCCTGGTTTGAAGCCTTTCACCAATCATGCCAGCATGTCACTGATACATGCCAGACTCGGCGGATTCAAAATGGCGAGGCCTGATCAAAAGTAGGGGGATCCACTCTATTCACAAACTCAGGGTAAAATCCTGTCGACGAAACAGACACAGGCCAGAATCGGGATCGCAGACATGATAAAGAGCATATCCCGACACGGTGGGCTTGGTAGCATCACGCTGGCCTGAAAGCTCAAACTCAAGCCACCTCCTTTCCTGATCATGGGCCGAATCAGGTCCTAGCACCTGGATGGTGGATTGGCTTAACCGCCATCCATCCGAAGCTTCCAAGTAAAGTGTCAGGGGCTCGGCTTCGTTATTCCAGACCATGCTACCCTGCTTGACAGGTGCCCAACTCATGTGGATGCGAAAAGACTCTCGATCGGACTGGGTCGAAGCAACACTCACATGGTGCCAGGTGATCCATCGTGCCTTGTCGCGCTCGACCTGCATCTGCGGTGCCCAGTCACCCGCTGCAGGTATGGTTGCCAGAGCATCCCTTGCCACCGGTTTGGCAATCTCAGAGCCAACAGGTTCTATCATTAAGGAAAGGGGAACTTCCCCTCGTGCCTTCAGGGCATGCCTGGCTTCCTTGACCCAATCATAGAAGGCGTAGGGTTTATCCAATCTTGGCCCATATTGCTGAAGACGACGCCTCCAGATGTATTGATCTGGGTCGAGACTCAGAGCCTTTTGCCAATGCTTCATGGCAAGCTCTAACTCGATGGGATCAGCCAGGAGTTGTTGATCAAAGAGACGACGGTGAGCCACTCCCTTACGGAAATGAATCCACCCATTACCTGGATCCGAGGCCAGGGCTTGCTCAAAAGCATCCAGGCAGGAGGCAGACTTGGTGTCCCAATGCCAAAGGTAGAGGGCTTGAGCATAGGCCAACCAAGCCAGTGATTGCTCAGTCGACTTGGCTTGCCGATGGAGCCAGCCCAGGTCAGGCCGCTCCAAACCTTCGAATAGGTCAGGAGAGGCCTTTTGGGGAACTGGTTCGGCCATGAAGCTTAAGAACTCTTCCTGACTTGGGCCTACATAACGAATGCGTCCACTTTCATTGATGAGGAGGGTGTATGGCACTGCAGGGAGTTCAAGCAAGTTCAGGGAATCCACCCAGAGCGGCCAATCCATATCCTTCCATTGCATGAACAAGGCAGCTCGGTCTGGATGTTGTTCCTGAATCAGGCCGACCACTTCTAGCTGCCCAGACTGACGATAGGGTTCGGTGACGTCGTGCCACCCGGGCACGTGCTGGCGGCAGCCAGCTCACCAACTAGCAAAAAGATGGAGGACAATCTTTTTTCCGAACCACTGATTCAGATGCCTGGGACGGCCATCAGATGCATCTGGGAACCATTGATCTGGAAAGCTATCCCCAACGTTGAAGGGAGATTCAGCCTTCGTTTGCATGGAACCACCATACAATGCCGAGGCCAGGATGCCAAACCATAGGCAGGTTTTAGGACAAAACATGAGGCACATTAGCGCCCATTGGGCAGCAGATCAATCGAGCTTAGGACCCAATTTCAACAAGGATGTGAAGCGAAGCAGCAAACCAATAGCTGCCACACACAATCCCGAGGCAAACCCAATCCATATCCCCAATGCTCCTAGTCCAAGGGAGAAAGTCAACCAATAGCCCAGGGGAGCGGTAACCAACCAGTAAGCCAGGATAGCAATGACAGCCGGCACGGTGACATCTTGCATCCCGCGTAGGATGGAAATAATGACCACCTGAAGACCATCGAATACCTGAAAACAAGCAGCCACGATTAACAGCGTGATGGCCAGGGAGATGACCTCGGGATCCTCGATAAACCAACCTACAAGCCAAGGACCCTTCAACAGAAAGATCGCGGCAAATCCGCTCATGATCAGCAAAGTATGCCCGATAGCGACGCTACCAATACGTCGAAGGCGATGACGCTCCCCGGCCCCAATGGCCTGACCCACCCGAATCGAGGTGGCCATGCCCAGACTGAGAGAAAACATGAAGGTAGTACTCGCACAAGTGAAAGCAATTTGATGGGCGGCCAGCGCCTGAGCATGGATCCAGCCCAGCATGAAGGCACCCAATGCGAAGACACCCATTTCAAGCAGGTGCTGCCAGGCTACGGGAGTGCCAAGCTGACGTAACTTTTGTATGATGGGTGCAATCTTTCCACCTGCAGATCGTTGTTGAGTGAATCGCGCCATGGAGGGCGAATGAGCTATCCAGCTCCCGAGGCAGAGTGCCGCCACCGTCCTGGATATCAAAGTGGCCAGCCCAGCGCCATTGAGCCCCATGGCAGGAAAGCCGAGGCGACCCCTAATTAAGAGCGCATTGAGAAGGATGTTGAGCAGGACACCACCCAGCATGATGAAGGTTGGTATCCACGGACGGTCAAGTGACTCACAAAATTGTTTTTGGGTTAATCCCAGGAAGAGAGGGATCAGACTCGGGGCTACCCACCAAAGGTAAGGACCTGCAGCTTCGATGACCGATGGCGGTTGCCCCATCCATGGAAGCAGCCAGCGCATGGCCATCAAGAGGAGCGCCAACGGTATGGCTGTCATCCATGTCAGCATGCGTGCCGCCTTCCAAGTGATCGCTACCCTTTGAGTGTCCCCTGCCCCGAAAGCATGGGAGGTCAATACGGCAATGGATGAAAGCATCCCAAACCCAAAAACCAAAGGGAGATGGAATAGATTGACCACCAAAGAGGCAGCAGCGAGGGCCTCAACACCTTCCGAGCCCACCATCACCGTATCGGCAATACCAATGAGGGTCTGCCCCACCAAACCAGCCATGATGGGTAAAGCTAACTGCCAGATGGCACGCGCCTCAGAGAGACTCCCAGCAGGAGTCGACACATGATTCATGCCCTAGGAAAAGGACTTCTTGAGGTAGGAAAGGCTTTGTGTGGCAATGGCTTCTGGCCCTTCTTCAAATCGAAAGACTTCGACTGAAACATAGCCCTGGTAGCCCACTTGATTGAGAGCCTGAGCAATGGGAACAAAGTCCACCTCACCGAATCCAGGGCCCTTTAAGTTGGCATCGTTGGCATGGAAATAGGCAAAGTGCTGGGCAGATTCTTGGATAATTTGGGGGATGGGTTTGCCCATGGAGCACATGGCCTTAACGTCGAGGATGATCTTGAAGGCTGGAGAAGGAATCCTCTGAATAAAAGAGATGGCCTCAGCAGCGGTGTTGACAAAATTGGTTTCAGAAGGTGCCAGCGGTTCAAAGCAGATGGTGACCCCAGCCTCTTCAGCATCTGCCACCGCAGGTGCGAAGACTTCGCTAGCCCATTGAGTGGCTTGATCAAGGCTGACACCGGGTTCGAGATTGCGTTGCTTGGGGGATCCCACCACGATTGATTTGCCCCCAAGATCGTGACAGAAACTCACTAGATCCCTGAAATACTGCTGAGTCCTTTGCCTGACCGCATGATCCGGGTGGGTCATGTGCATCCCTTCGGCTTCCACAAGGACCCAGTGAATGCCACTGATCTCAAGCCCATGCCGAGCCGCCAGATCTTTGATTTCGCTGCGGCGCTGCTGAGACACATCGGTCACATATTTCGCACACGTGAAGGGAGCTATCTCAATACCATCGTATCCCAAGCCACTGACATATTCGAAGGCTTTTTCGAACGACCACTCCTTGAAAATCTCGTTGCAAATGCCGAACTTCATGAAGGTATGTAGCCAAAAACCACTTGGGATTACCATTGGTTTTTTGGAAGATCATCCATCCACAACCTGATCCAATGCCTGATCGATCCTGTCTCGACGATCCGAAGCGAGGCTCAAGTCAACGGAACGAAGCTGATTCGCTTCCATGACCTGATCGCTAAAGTCCCAGCCACGTGCTTCATCTACGGCCTTACGCATCTGGTCAAACCACCAGGTAGCACGCTGGAGTCGTCTTTGCGATCGGCGACGTCGGGCTAGATGGCGTTGATTGGAGAGTCCCAGTTCAAGTTGTTCATTGTTCCATTTCATACGGCCTCATCCTGACAGCCACCCTGAGTCATTTACTGTCCTAGGGTATTTTTTTCGATCGGTCACCTGATGGGGCAACTCGCCACGCTACAGATGATTCGGCTGGTTTTTGGGTGCTGCTTGGCATCGGGGGATGCACTCTGATCAGGTTGCATGGCACGTAGAAATCGCCATCCCAAGCGGCAAAACGGGCATGAAACTTGCTCATTTTATAGATGTGGATGACCCCGCACGTTCTTAAACCATCTTGAGCACCCAGCTCAGACAAGACTTTGGGATACTTTTTCCTTGTCACACGAAAGCCGATTGTGTAAACACATTGTAAATACAAACGAGTGCCAAATCCTGAATCTTGAACGGGGTACAAACACTCAAACCCACCGGAGGGCTATGATGAAATCCTCACACTACCTTCTTCTGCTTGGCTACCTGATTCCATGGCTTGCTCATGCTCAGATCACCATTACCTCGGATGACATGTTCAACCAACCGGGCGAATATTACCGAGCTTACTCCAATCAGCCACCTGAATTGCTTCAAAGATTTCCAGTCACCGTTGGCGATCTGATTGGTGACAAAGGAGGGCCTCACTACTGGGATTTCAGCGAAGGTCCCACCGATGAAATCTACCGATATGATTACATCGAAAAGGAGAAAAACATCATCTGGAATGATTTCCCAGATGCCACGATAGCCGAGCGTTCCTACCGTGAAAGCGAACCTGGCGATTATACATACATCCTCTTTGATGAAGTCAGCAACATGGGACGCAAGGTATTTGGCTTCTGGACCATCAACGTCCAGTTCGATAACCCTTCCACACTGTTCAAGCTTCCCATCGTGGATTTTCCGTCGGAAATGAATTATGGGGATACTTGGACCACCACAGCGGAATACCCCAACACGCTGCTCGGCATCCCTGCAGTCTACACCGAAGTCCAATCCTTCGAGGTCGATGCCTACGGTTTCATCGAATTGCCAGAATTAGGGGTCCTGGAGTGCCTGCGTATCAACTCGGTCAAGGACTTCTCAGCTGCCATTGATTTCAATGGTACGGGGACCTTTACCAACATCGATCGACAATTTGCTCGGATTTACTATTGGCTGGTTCCTGGCAAGGGAATCGCGGCACAGATGGTTTCCGAACCCAGTGGTAATCCGGTTTCCGAGCAATTCAATCTAGCCAGCATGTTCCAGCGCATGTTCGAGACCAACAAGCAGGCCAGGGATGCTGGATGCAGCGAAGCTGAGCCGGTCTCCGGATTGAATATTGTCTACCAGCCCAACCTGGTCCGGCTCAAATGGAATGAAGCATCTTGCGCTCAATCTTACCGAGTCCAGACTGCAAACGCCCAGAAAGCAACCTTGGAGTGGATTGATCTTTCTCCACCCAACTACAAAGAGACATTCTTTATCGACACCCTGCTCAAGGGCAATAAAGTGAAGTTATACCGGGTTATTTCAGAGAGAAACAACTGAGCCAAAGTCCCCTTCCAGGGCAAATCAAAATGAGGTCATGTTGACAGTGCCCTCAGACAAACAGAAAGGCTGATTGATGAAAAAGACATCTGTATTGCTTAGGAACCCATCCGGGCGCTCTAGGGGTCTAATCGGGGCTTTCACACTCATCGAGTTGCTGGTGGTTATCGCTGTGATTGCCATTCTGGCAGCACTGATGCTCCCTGCTCTCTCGGTAGCCAAAGCAAGAGGCAGGCAAATCGCCTGTGCCAGCAATTTGCGTCAGGTGGGGCTGGGCATGACCCAGTTTGTTCATGATACCGGCTACTACCCTGTTTACAATTTTGATCCCAGTGTGGCCATGAAGAACATGTATTGGCCTGACGAGATTCAGCCCTACACCGGTGCTGCCTGGATGGATGAGCTCTACCGTTGCCCGGATTACCGTGGGATCACTCTGGAAGGAAACGAAGACGGCAGCATGTTGGGTAGCTATGGATACAATGCCAACGGCACGAAGTTTACGCCCAGCAAATATGGACTAGGCGGCACCTTGGCAAAAGTTTTCCTGCAGGAGGAACTCGATGACCTCAGTGGAGGGGTGTTGCGCATCAAGGAATCCATGGTCAGGGCACCGAGTGATATGATTGCCATAGGTGATGCTCATCTGGTCTGGACACCAGCCGCCTTCATGGAGACGCTCTATGGTGCGGAGTATGCCACGGAAAACTACAGCGGGATGGGGATGCTCGACATCAATAGCCGTGACGGTGTCCAGCGACCATCTTGGCCAGGTAGTGAGGGGATCCTCGATGCAACTCAACGCCGCCACGATAGCCGCTACAATATCAGTTTCTGCGATGGGCATGTGGAGACCATTCGAAGGGAAGGATTGTTTGCTCAAACCGAAGCCTCGCTGCGGCGGTGGAACAATGACAATGAATCCCATGCCAACTTCCTTATCCACAAGACCCAATAAGCTCCGGCTCTAGCAAAAGCCCATTCAAACGACACCCTTTACTTACTCCGAGTCCTGAAGGCTCTTCTGCTGATGTTGCAAAAAACGGCACCAAGCCCCCTGCTCATCCACATCTTCCAGCGAACGTAATCGCTTGACAGTCAGGCCAGCATGACTGAGTCGCTCAATGGTTTGGTGGTAAACGGTGCTCTCACTCCAAGAAATACCCGTGAAGAGGTCAGGATGGTCTCGTTTTAACCCAATCAGCCAGTAGCCTCCATCCTCGGCCGGCCCTATCACTGCATCATGTGTGATCAGTCCCTCAAGGGCTTGGGTGATATCCTTATGATTGATATAGGGGCAGTCAGCTCCGATCACCACGACGGCCTGATGGTGCCTTAAAGCCGATTGCACGGCTCGGCGAAGCCGGTCCCCCAAGTCACCTTCTCCCTGTGAACCGACGACCCAAGATGGCCGGCGACACATGCCAAGAGCCCAGTCCACTGATTCGGGTGGGGTCACCCTCAACTCAACTCGATCGAGGCATGCCAGCTGATCAAGCAAGCATTCGAGCAGGGTTTGATAAGCCTCGAGGGCTTTGGCCTCTCCCAGATCGGCAGCAAGTCGAGTCTTGGCGAAGCCTGGCAAGGGTGCTTTGAGGAGGACTACCCAGGCCGTTGAAAACGATTCCGTCGGAGGAATTCCCCCCATCAGGCAATTTCAGATTGATGGAATTCCAGCCAGTCGTCGAGGTTGTTCAGGTTGATCGCATCACGCGGAGCTTCTGGTCCATCACTCAGACCGTTGGCCTGCAAAATCGCCTGACGCGTCTCGTCAGCGTGAATGTAGCCAGTGATGGCCGCATTGATTGCATTGATGGATTCCTGGTCCAACTTCACCTCTGGTTGTGAGCGTATCCAGGCCTCGAGTTGTGGGTAGGTAGGCTTACTCTGAGCGATGAACTCTAGCGTCGACGCTTTGTCCAAGCCGAGAGCATCAAGTACCATCTGATCGTAACCGCCCCCGCAGCCTGGATAGCCGTCTGCAAGCTTGCCTGCCACTTCTAGAGATACCTTCTGCCAGAATCTTGGAAGATGAAGAACACCCATAGGGCCTGCAACACCTGAACTAATGGTAGGGACTATTTTGCTCATGGAAATAAGGATTAGATGCGGAGACAATAGTTTGTTTGAAGCGTAGGGTCAACGGGTTTCAAAGTCTCCGACCCAGGAGCAGACATCTCCCACAAACAGCAAGGCTTGGACATTGAGTTGGAGCCAGTTATGACTTGACGCACAGCCATGTCCAGCCAACCTATGAGGGCACTATTTATCCTCATGAAACATTTTGTTGATCCCTTGAAGATTTCAATCATGCGACAGGTCGCCCTGGGCTTGATTGCAGGTCAAACCTTGGTCTGGACTCAGGCCGATTCAGACTGGCCGCAGTGGAGAGGACCCGCTCGAGACGGGCACTCCAGCGACACCGAGCTTCTGGCCTCCTGGCCTGATGGAGGCCCCAAGCAGCTCTGGATCTACCGTGATGCTGGCAAGGGTTATGCCGGACCCGCCATTGTCGCAGGCACGCTTTACACGATGGGCACTCAAGACAATCAATCCACCCTGATCGCTCTGGATGCCAAATCTGGCAAAGGCAAGTGGACCACTAAAATTGGGGACATTCTAGGTAATGGCTGGGGTGATGGACCTCGAGGCACTCCCAGCGTGGATGGCGAACGAGTCTACGCCATGAATGGCGGGGGGGATCTTGTCTGCGCCAAGACCAGTGATGGTTCCATTATATGGCGAAAGTCCATGAAGGAGCTGGGTGGTAATGTGCCGAATTGGGGATACACCGAGTCAGTCCTGGTGGACGGCGAGAAAGTCCTGGCAACACCAGGCGGCGACAAGGGGACCGTGGTCGCACTGAACAAAATGACCGGTGAGGTCGTTTGGCAAAGTCAAGATCTCCAGGAAAACGCACACTATTCATCGATCGTACCAGCCACCATTCAGGGTCAATGGCAATACGTTCAACGAACCGAGAAATCCATCTTCGGTATTCACGCTGAAACAGGTGCGGTTTTGTGGAAGACGGATTTTCCTGGACGCACCGCCGTCATCCCCACACCCATTGTTTACGGCAATCGCGTTTATGTGACCGCTGGTTATGGAACAGGGTGTAAGGCAATCGAAATCATGGCGAACATGGAAGTGAAGGAACTCTACTCCAACCGTCTGATGAAGAATCATCATGGAGGTGCCATCCGAGTGGGAGCTCACGTCTACGGCTACTCCGACGGGGTAGGCTGGCTTTGTCAGGACCTAGAGACCGGAGAAGAGGTTTGGTCCGACAAAGAATCTCTGGGTAAAGGGGCACTTGGCCTTGCGGATGGGAAATTGATTTGTCTGGACGAAGGCAGTGGTAAGGTCATGCTCATTGACGCTTCCCCTGAAGGATTCAAGCCAAGAGGCTCCTTCACGTTGGATCCTCAGTCAGAAATACGAGCCTCACGAGGCAAGATCTGGACCCACCCAGTCGTGGTAGATGGCAAACTCTATCTTCGCGACCAAGATCTGATTTACTGCTACCAGGTCAAATAAGCTGCTATCAAGCGCCTGGATCCTCCAAAGCTGGACGCCCAGTGCTTCTCGAAAAGGGACCTCCAAACAAGGAGGTCCCTTGTTTTGTCATAGGCTCAAAGGTCCGGGAGCCTGGGTTGCTGAGCAAGTCCCATAAGCCGGCCAGCAGGGTAATCATCGCTCCAATCATCCCTCAAGCTGCATGGCCTCCTGGAGCTTCGAATCGATTGTTTGGCATAGGGTTTGGATGGGTCCAGCAGCAAGGCCAGTCAACGGGAGCCGAACAGGCCCTAAATCCAAACCATGCCACTTCATGAGCTGCTTGGTTGCCGGCAAGTAGCCCGACTGCGCGAGCAGGCCTATCATGTCAGCAGCGGCCTGTTGAAGCTCGCGAGCCAGGGAAAGGTTACCAGCTTCATAAGCTGCAATGAGCTTACGATAAAGCGGTGCTGCAAAGTTATAACTGCTTCCAATGACCCCGTGTGCTCCAAGGATCACCGCCTGAAGCATGGTTTCGTCTGAACCATAAAACATCTCACATTGCTGATCCCAGCGCTGGAGGCAGCTCAGCAACTCCAGTGGGTTGACTTGGCTGTATTTGATGCCTCGAAAGTTTGGGATGCGCTCCAGGGCAAGCTCAATGAATGCTGCAACCGGTAACTCAACACCCGTCATGCCGGGAATGTGATAATAGTAAACTGGGCAATCTTTTGCACGCCGGGCAATACATTCCACCCATTGAACCAGGGCAGACACATCAGCTGGTTTAAAGAAATAAGGAGCCATGACACCGACAGCACTTGCTCCTTGATCGGCAGCATGGGCGGCCAAATCCTCCGCATGGGTCAGGCAATTATCCCCGACGTGTATCATCACCTTCAACCCTGCATCCCGGCCAGCTTCCATCCATTGCTCGGTGAGCAAAAAACGCTCAGCAAAAGTCAGTGAGGCGCATTCACCGGTGGTGCCATTGACGAAGACCCCATCCACACCCGATTGCTTGAGATGCTTGGCCATGGGCTGGATCATAGAAAGATTCAAGCCACCGTCGGCTTGAAACGGGGTAAAGGGAGCGGCGATGAGTTGCATGGTCTTGGCTGACAATGAATTGATTTGGGATGAAAGACTGTCGATTCTCAGGGCACGGCCCATAGGTTGCAATCCAGAAATCCTTTCACCGTTGGGCGGGAGCTCGATAAGGGCTCCACAGCAGCCGCCCCGCCGTCACGGGATTTCAAACACAGCCATGACAGGCCGATGATCTGAACCCAAGGCCCACATTGGCGAACGCATCACAAAACTCTTTTCGAAACAGAGAAAGCGAAACAAGGATGGAGTCACCAAAATATAATCCAGGCGGGAGTGGCTGTCTTCTGATTGAAAAAAATGTGTCCAAGCCGCATGGATTCGCCCTTGAGACTTAGACCAACCATGCGCTTGACCTGGGGCGCCTTCGATCGGGCGTGTGTCCTTCAAAGCATATCTCCCTCGACCAAGGAGACAGGAAAGGGTCCTTGATTTTGGGTCATCATTCAAATCCCCAAGCAGTACCATCCAGGCATCAGGATGTTTTTGATGCGCCTGCTCCATCAATGATTTCAGCAACATGGCTTCGCTGGTTCGAAGATCCCATTGATCGGCATAGTTGACTTGCCTCTTGGACTTGAGGTGGGCTCCCCATAGCTTGAGTTGCTTTCCTTGCTTGAGGGCAAGATCGACTTCCATGAATCCCCTTGAGGGTTTGAAGCCACGGCCATAGAGCACGAAAACGTTGGTGTGATGGTGCCTCACCCTTATGGGTTTAAACTGACTCAGTAGTCCGAGATGGATCGGAGAGCCAGGTGTTTCTAGAAAAACCCGAAACGGGTAATAAAGTCCCTGATCAGTTAACTGACTGCTGAGTGCTTCAAGGGCCTGATGCGAACCGAGTTCCTGGAGCAGGACCACATCAGCCTGCAGGCTTAATAAGGACTGGTGAATGACTTCCCTGCTCCGTGGTGACTTGGGTTGGTAACCCTCATGAGATTGGATTCGGTAATGTTGCAGGTTGTAAGTCGCGAGCGACACTGTCTGCCCCGCCCAGACCTGCTCCATACCAAAGCATAGAAGCCACAAGAGCAGGTAATACGCCTGTAAATGCTTGGCACATGGCAAAGCTGCACACAGGGAGACACCCTTGATAGGTTGGCCTGTCGCAGGAAAGCAAATTGAAGAGGACCGACGGTTTGGGCTTACTAAATAGGCTGGCATGATCACGCAGTGATCCATGCCGTTGTTCGGCTTGTTACCAAAGGCTCTTCAAGAAGTTAATCCTCAGAGAACAGATATTCAAGATCAGTCGTTGAAAGATTACTGGCAAAACCTTCTTCACCCAGCACATCACTAATGGTTTTGGCCTTGGATTGTTGCAGTTCCCAAATCTTTTCCTCGACGGTTCCTGGTGAAATCAATCGGTAGGCATTCACTGTCTGAGTTTGACCAATACGATGGGACCGATCGATGGCTTGAGCTTCTACGGCTGGATTCCACCACGGATCATAGAGCACCACATAACTAGCGGTGGTCAAATTGAGTCCGGTTCCGGCGGCGCGAAGACTCAAGAGAAACACCGATGGTTCGGTGTCTTCTTGAAAGGCATTCACCACTTCCATGCGATTTTTGGTTTCTCCTGTCAGAAGGTAGGTAGGGATCTCTCGGGCCTGGCACTCCTTGTCCAGTATTTGGAGCATCTGAACAAATTGACTGAAAACAAGGACCTTCTGCCCTTCTGCCATCAATGGCTCCAGTAATTCAAACAAGGTCTCGGTCTTGCCGGAGGTCGCATCATTACCGACCAAAGTAGGATGACAACAAATCTGCCTCAAGCGGGTTAAGGCAGCCAAGACGTGCATTTTACTTTTGGCCAGCCCCTTTTGTTTCATCGCCTTGAACACCTGGTCACGACTTCGGCGCAGTTCGGCTAGGTAAAGCTTGCGCTGGTCATCCAACAGCTCACAATCACGGCGCTCGTCGATACGCTCCGGCAAATCTTTAGCAACCTGCTGTTTCATGCGACGCAGAAGCAGTGGTCGCAACTTGGCTGAGAGACGTTTTCGAGCAATCCGCTGTGCCGCCTCAGGATTCTCTCCCTTGGGCTCATACAGCTCGTTGAACTGATGCTGGTTACCGAGGTAATCGGGTTGAACAAAATCAACAATGCTCCAGAGATCAAGCAGACGATTCTCTAGAGGTGTGCCGGTCAGGGCCAAGCGTCGACGTGCTTTGAGCTGCTTGACCGATTGAGTGACCTGCGCTGAAGGATTCTTGATGTATTGGGCCTCATCAAGAACGATGGCCCCGAAGTCGAATTTATTTAACTCATCCAAATCCCTCCTGAGGATCGAATAGTTGGTGATGATGATGTCAAAGGAGGGGATCTGTTTGCGTAGGTTATGCCTGGCAGATCCGCTCTCCAGCACCAAAGTACTCAGGTGAGGGGTGAATTTCTCTGCTTCGCGACGCCAGTTGTGAAGGACTGAGGCTGGACAAATGACCAGAAAGGGCTTGCGACGTTTACCTGATTGAGATTGCAGCCAAGCTAACCAGGAAAGGGTCTGAAGTGTTTTGCCCAGGCCCATATCATCAGCCAGAATACCTCCAAGCTTAAGTTTGCTCAGGTGACAGAGAAAGTTGAACCCATCCTTCTGATAAGGTCTTAAATCGGCCGAAACATCCACGGGCAATTCGAAATCAGGAACCCCCTTGAAGTTGGCAAGTTTTTCCTTGAGTGCTCGGACTTTGGCGTTATTGCCAAAATCATTCAGAGCCCCCTCCTCAAGCTGGGATGCGTGAAGGAGTGAAACTTTTTGTGGATCATTGGCCAGGCCATCGACACCGAGTTCAGCCATGGTCTCCTGTGCCTGTTCCACCGCTGTGGTATCCAATTCAACCCAGCCTCCATCAGGCAGTTTGACAAAACGGCCGGTAGCGGTTTGAAGACGTTTCAGGTCCGCCTCACTCAGCATCAGGCCCTCCTGCTCCCAATCCGCTGAAACGGACAACCAGTCAATGCCACTGCCATGCATGACCAGCTTGGGTCGAAGTCGTTTTGACTGGAGAAAAAGACGTTGAAATGCAGTGTTGCCGAGGTATTCGGCTTCCACTGGACGATCTGGCCACACCTGAGACAGACCGATAAGAAAATCCTCATTCGCATCGCCCACCCACAGACCCGGCTCTGGGGTAAACCAATCGAGTCGCCTCAACCATTGGGTGGCATGATCGACTCGCGGGTCATCCAGGATGGCTGCCCGATGATCTCCATGACTCTCAAGGTCTTCCTGCTGCCATTCATGGCCATTCCACTGCCAGAGACTCTCATCATGCTGACTCAGTGCCTTGAGCCTCAGCCTGACCGTGTCATTTTCTAGAAGAAAGGTGAACTGAGGCTGTGCCTTGTGGGACACACACAGGTCATCCCAAAAATCATCCCCATGATCATCGGAAGCCCTGCGCAAATGAGCAAGCAAGCGATGACTCAGCTTCTGAACTGGGATGCTATCTTGATTCCCCCACTTGGAGAGTAGCATTTGATGGGGTGGTCTGGAGAGGATGTAGCACCTTGTCTCGACCACCACAAGCATGGGCTCACCCATGAGGTAGCGAGCATTTTGAAAAGCCACTTGTTCACCATCTGGCAAACAAACCATAGGGCTCAAACCCAGGTGATCGTCGCGCTTGACTAAGGTAGGGAGGATATCGGCTACCTGGCCCTCAAAGTTCAAACGATCACTGCTACCATCCAAGACCAGCCGATCAGTCTTTCCCCACCGTGCCAACCAACGCAGTAAATCAGATCCGGAAAGAAGCAGGCACTCAAGCTCATCATCTTCCTCCTGGCATGTTTGGCTCAACCATTCGATGAAGGCCCAGTCTTCGGTTGAAAACAATTCACGCTCGTGGGATGAGCGGGTGGTCAAGTCCTTGATTTCTCCCAGGGAACGAAACTTCTCACCGCTGCGAGGACGCGAAATGGCCATACGCACCTCCAGCTGCACGGCCATGCTCTGCTCATCGATGGGCACCATGCGACAGAGGACACGCAGACTGGCCCTTGGCGCATCCAGATGCTCAACCTGAGGCGGGAGCAGCCACTGCTCGAGGTGTTCAATGAGTTCCTGGTCCTTTTCAGCCTCTTCGACTTCGGCCAATCGATCAAAATTGGCGTGTGCCATCAATTCGGTGGGCAGAGGACGTCGAGCTCGGAGAAACAAAAGGGCCAGCTCTTCGAGGCGTTGATCGCCCTGCGCTGAGAGCATCTTTTCCCACCAATCAGGCCCAACAAAATCGCGACGTGCTAGCGAAAGTCTTTCAAAATAGTCATCGAGCACGAGGTAGGCGCGTTGGGAATCCTCACAACGTGCGAACTGTTCGAGCAGTTCACGCCTCTCAGCCACATCGCTCTTGGAGTCCGAAAGCTCTCGACGCAGATCAGCCCAGGCGCCATAGGTCTTATCCAGGACGATATTGTTAGCGTCGTATTTTGTATTGAGTGTCGCTTTTTTGTTCTTGGTTGCTTTCCGTCCCCTAGGCATCGCTTGAAAATATTTTAAATCAGTTTACTTAAATTGGTTAACAGGCCTCACTCGAAGCTGCCGTTTCAGCCATCCGTACGCCACTTTTCTCAGAACAGCCCTGATTGACTGAATGAGTCTGATCTGCACGGCTGCAAGCAAGATGACTCTTACCTGCACTGATACCGTTGAAGGCATTGACCCTTTCCCCTACCAAAGAGCGGGGAGGCCTTGGTCCAAAATTGTAGCGGATATTTTTCCATGTATCGCCAAATTGCGCATCAACTCCAAGGGCACCACTGGGATCATAGCCACAGTGCACCATGCAGTTCTCGCATCGAGGATCGCGGGCTACCCCATCGACCACGCCATACCGATCCCAATCAACCTTTTCGAGCATCTCTTGGTAGCCATCATAATGCCCATCGGTCATCAAATAACATGGGGCTTTCCACCCACGAATATTACGAGTAGGGATGGCCCAAGCCGAGCATGTCAATTCACGTTTTCCTGCTAAAAATTCCTGATAAACTGGCGTCCCAAAGATGGTGAATTGCCTCCCCCATCGCTCGATATCCGCAAACTTCTCGCGCGTCATTTCACGTGTCAGGAAGAAGTCCTCGGGCCTCTTACCTAGACGCTTCATCATATCCTGTTTGGCTGCATCATAGTCATAACCCGGCGAAATCGTATGCCCATCGACATCTAGTGATGAAAGGTAGGCAAACATATTCTCGATTTCTTCCACCTCACTCTCGCGATAGACAGTCGTATTGGTTGCCACTTGGTAGCCGATGATCTTGGCCATGCGTATAGCGGCCACACACTCCCTGAACACCCCTTCGCGCTCAACAATCAGATCATGAGTGTATTCAAGCCCATCCACATGGACATTCCAGTAGAGCCATGAAGACGGCGCAATCACGTCGCCTCGAGAGGACTTTCCTTTTCGAATGAAGGCCAAATCCTTTTCGTCGATTAAGGATTGGTGAAGGAGCGTCCTGAGCTTTGGTTCCCAGCATTCGTCATAGACTGATGCCAGGTAGTCGCGCATCTTGCGCCGCATGAAGATACCATTGGTGCAAATATAAATAATCCTCCCTTGAGCTCGCAGCCCTGTTACCAAGGACTCTATTTCAGGATAAATCAGAGGTTCGCCGCCACAAATCGATACCATGGGAGCATTGCATTCATCAGCCGCTTCCAGGCAGTCTTTAACAGGCATCATGTCCTTGAGACTGGTCGAATACTCTCGAATTCGGCCACATCCGGTGCAAGTCAGGTTGCAGGTATGCAGTGGCTCGAGCTGAAGCACCATCGCAAACTTGGCAGATCCACGCAGACGGTGGCCAATGATGTGAGAAGCTATTTTAAGGGTGAGCGGCAGTGGGAATCTCATGTCAACTCGGCCCTGTTCTCCTGCCCGTATTCCAGCTGAACGGGTCTGGCTGCAGGTGGGTGGACTGGGAGGTCTTCGGCAGGAACCCAGGTGGCTCCGGGAAGAAAGAACGTGGCAGGAGAGGCCCCTCCGGAACCATTAATGCTGCCACAACCTGCCACAAACATCATGATCGATAAGAGGGAACCTAACAAACAGGCTCGTCTTGCGTTCAAAAAATCCACCTTTCAATCTTATGCGATGGAGCCTAATTCATCACAAGTAAAAAAGCTTTCTGGCAGCTTTAAAATGGTCCTTAGGCCTATCACCCAAGGCTGAACATCCTTCAGCGACGCTGGCGAAGCAGGTGGTATTGCCCCACCTCAAGGCCTCGGTAGGTTTCCTGCTGGCCGGTGGGCCACCGCACGGTCACCTCAGAGATAGCCTCTTGCTTACCCAGACCAAAGTGAAGACGGGTAGCATAGTGACTTTGATACCCTCTCCCGCTGTGTACTTCATCCATGTAAGTAAGGGAATTGCAGGTAAAGACGACTCGTGCACCGATGGCTGATCTGCCTGAGGGAGTCTGGAGTTCAAAACCAATCCATTTGTGATCATTACGGCTGTCATTGCGAAGCAAGGTGGGATGATCACGGGCATTGAGGATCACAATATCCATGTCCCCATCGTTATCAAGATCCTCAAAAATGGCCCCGCGACTACTCCGTCGAGGCTGAAGGCCAGACATACTTTGATTAGACTGCTGTTGAAATCTCGCATCCTTGTTTTGTTGCAGCAACAAGTTGCGCGCTTGCCAACCAGCCAGTTCATCCCAGCGCTGCACGTTATCCTGAAGATGCCCACAGGCGATAAAGAGATCGCGTCGCCCATCATTATCAAAATCCACCATCCCACAACCCCAGGTCACCTCCTGATAAGAACCCTGGCCGGCTTGCGTCAGGTGAGTCACATCGGTGAACAACCCATGCGCTTCACCTTGGTAAAGCGTCACCCACTGCTTTTCATAGGAAGTCATGAAAAAATCCATCAGCCCATCGTGGTTGAAATCCGCACATTCGACTCCCATCGTACCCAGACCCACTCCATTGGCATCAAAGGCCAAACCGCTGAGCAGGCCCACTTCAACAAAGTGACCCTTCCCGTCATTACGCCAGACAAAATTAGCCATGGCATCATTGCCAACCACGATGTCAACATCTCCATCGTTGTCATGATCTACAGCAATGACGCCCATGCCAGTTCCCTTGCGAGCCTGAATACCTGATGACTCACTGACTTCCTTGAAAGAGCCGTTGCCTAGGTTCTCAAAAAGCTGATCAGCTGAAGGACCATAGGTCATCGGGCCGGTGTAGGCAGGAAAACCATTCACATGCCTGGTCTGATGGCTGGAGAGAGTGAATTCACAATAACGGGCGACGTAAAGATCCAGGTCACCGTCGCCATCCATGTCTAGAAAAGCGGCTCCCGCCCCGAATGCCTCAGTGGAGCCCAGGCCTGCCTGTTCGGTCACGTCGGCGAAACGTCCATTGCCCAGATTACGATAAAGGGTATCTCTTCCGAAATTGCTCAGGTAGATATCGGGGAGCCCGTCGTTGTCATAATCGCCTACACAAACACCCAGGTGGTGCGCTCTACCGGTTAAACCCGCAGTATCGCTCACGTCACTAAACTGCATGTTCCCGTCGTTGCGATACAAAGCACACAGTCCGGCTGATGGGTTTGAGGCGGCTGGATCCAATCCGTTAAGAAAAAGTAGATCAATCTTACCATCTCCATTGTAATCGAAACTAGCCAGTCCCGAGGCGACACTTTCGGTGATATAACGATGCCCCCCCTCACTCCCATCAGAATGCCGGAAAGTGATACCTGATTGCGCAGTCACATCGCTTAGGTGGATGGCGGTTTGAGCCCCTACTGAAGCAAGGCTTAGTTCAAGGGCAACCCACAAGCCTAACAAGACATTGAGCTGAGTCATCATGGCAGGGATGGATGAGTGCGATCGAGTAAGCGGGCGTTCCCTTCTTCGGCAAGCAGATGGCGGTCAACAGGCACCTGCCTGTGTATGTCCACCTTACCACTGGGCCACCGGATCTCAAGGACGTCTACGATCTCGGCATGGCCCAGACCAAAATGAAGCCGCTTTCCATAGTCGCTTTGGTATCCCCGCCCACTATGCTTTTCTAACACCTGAGAGCTTGCCCCAGCGGATAGACTGACTCTGGCCCCGACTCCATCACGGTTACTCGAATTACCAACCAGGGACAGCTGGAACCAGTGATGATCGGTTTTGGTTTCATTGATCAGGATGGAAGGCCTGGATCGGGCGTTGAGTATCACCACATCCAAGTCCCCGTCATTGTCCAGATCGTCGAAAGCCGCCCCACGACTGCTCTGTTCAATTGCCATCCCCGTACCGGCGGCAGATCCAGCGCGGGAAAACTTTCCCTTGCGATCCTGTTGAAGCAGCAAATTCGGAGCCTTGTATCGTGTCGAGTCGTCAAACAAATCCACATTGTCAATGAGGTGCCCACAGGCAATGAACACATCCAGGTAACCATCATTATTCAAATCAGGCATCCCGACTCCCCACTTGACGTCGGCATAAGTACCCTCAGCCAAACCCGTCCTGCGTGATACGTCCTCAAAATAACGCCCACCCTGATTTTCAAACAGGATGGGAACCTGACGGTGGTAAGGGGTGATGAGCAGATCAAGCCAACCATCACGATTCCAATCCCCGCATTCCACCCCCATGGAACCCTGAACTTGCCCAAAACCATCGTAAGCGATGCCCATGGTTAGGCCTTGCTCACTAAAGTGCCCCTGGCCATCGTTGATGAGTAGGTGATCGGGTCGCAAATCATTGGCGACCACCAAGTCCGGATCACCATCTCTGTCCAGATCAGCCGCAATGACACCCATGCCAGCCCCCTTGAGTGCTGTCAGACCGGCTGCAGCACTACGATCCACGAACTTCCCTTTGCCTTGGTTTTCATAGTAGCGATTGGAGGTGGAGGGATAATTCAGTGGCCCCACATAAACCGGGTAGCCATTCATATGGGTGATTTGATGCTTCTCAAACTCAAAGCCAACATAGTTGGCGACGAACAAGTCCAGATCACCATCTAGGTCGCCATCCAGGAAACAGGCACCGGCCCCTAGTCCAGTGCAGCCCGCTAGCCCTGCTGATTGGGTGGCATCAACGTATTCTCCTCTTCCATTGTTGAGCATCAACGTGTTTTCACCAAAATTACTGTAGTAGATATCTGTATCCCCGTCGTTATCCACATCACCCGTGCACACCCCCAGGTGATAGGCCTGATCGATCAATCCAGCCCGGTGGGTTACCTCGGCAAAAGTGCCATCACCCAGATTGCGATACAGGGCACTGGACTTGGCTTGCGCCGGTCCATCTGAACCAGGCAAAGGAGATCCATTGAGTAGCAGGATGTCAATCCACCCATCCTGATCGTAGTCAAAAGTAGCCAGACCCGAAGCCACGGTTTCGACAATGTAGCGCTTCCCTGAACTGCCATCAGAGTGAACAAAAGTGATACCACTGTGATCGGTTCGGTCCTCCAGGATGATTTCCGCAGCCGATTGGCCATCAGCCTGCCCAATGAGCGATAGCCATGGCCAGGGAGCTATCCAAAGACTTAGCGCAATGCTTGGATTCAACCATGTCGGGTTGAAGGAGGCCATCATGATCACTTTTGAGGGTTGGAGAGGGAATCCGCTCTGGAGCGAAGCTGTTGGAGGAGCTGACCATAACGAGCATCCTGGGGTTTGAGCCGAACCGCTGACTGAATAGCGCTCAGAGCTGAGCGCAAATCGCCTTGCTTGATACAGGCTACCGAAAGCAGGTAGTAGTGCCCGGCAACAGGTTCCAGCTCCACAGCCTTGGCAGCATATTCCCTGGCCTGATCCAGCGAAGCGTTCTGGAGCAAATTCAATTCGGCATGCGCCTGATACCCTGCAGCCCATTTGGGGCTAAGCTGGATGACCTGAGCATAGTAAGCGGCCGCACGATCGCGATCTCCCTGACGGGCATACAAGCGCCCCAACATGAAGGCGTCCCTGGCTGGATCTTGCTCCTCCTGAAGACGATTCTGAAAAAACTTTAACCCGGCTTCCCATTGCCCCGAGGTGGCCAAACAGTTTTCCAAGGCCAGTCTGATCGGCATCGAGTCTGGGTTCAGCTCAATGGCTTGCTCATAACATTGACGGGCATCATCAAGGGCCTGACGTCCCTGCCATACCTGTGCTGCCGCCATGAGGGTCTTGAGTGTTGAATCTCGAACCAAGTCCAAACCGCTCAGTTCATCCTCCTGACGATTGATCACCATCATGCGGGATCGATCTTTTTCCTCCAGCTCTCTGAAACGTTTCTCATACGAAGCAGCCACTTCGGATTCTCCCAATCTCTGACTTGTCATGAACAACCCGAAATAGGCTTGGGTATGTTCCGGCAGTGCGTCTACCACACGCTTGAAATGCTCTCTGGCGAGGGCATATTGCCGGAGCTGCATCCTTGCGGTGCCAAGCTTGAATTCAGCATCAGGAGGCAGCGAAACCCCTCTCAAGGCATCCTCCAGCTCCTCCAACAAAGCGTCTACCCTACCAAGGTCCATGTAGGCACTGAGCATCATCTCAAACCAGGCCGGTGGAGCAGCGCCTCCGGCCATTGCCAAACGACAATGATCAATGCACTGTTGAGGAAGCCCCCGCTCGTGAGCGATCTTGGCGAGCATCAGGCGGGCATCGACCATCTCTGGCTGCTGGGCCAGCACTTTTTCAAGCCATGGTTGGGCCTGACTGGATTGCCCATTGTTGTAATGCAGGGAGGCAACGAGCATCATCACAAGCGGATCCTCCGGATACTGCCCCTGCATCTTCCTCACCACCTGTGAAGCGAGGTCCTTGAGTCGCGTTGCTTCACTTTGGATGTCACTCACCGCCGCTCCATGAAGGAGGTAAAACGAACCCATCAGGATGAACGCATACAAGCCTGATAAAACAGCCCACCGGCTGGAAGCATGAGGAAGGTTACGCATCGATTCTGAAAATAATAAACTTGCCCCTCATTTGAGGCGCGTCACTGAACAGGCTGCAACAATTCGAACAAACTAGGTCATTGTCATATAGTTTCAATGCAATTTGGCTGTTTGGTAGCTTAAGATGAGTTAGGGCTTCAACTGATTGCAGCATGCGTCATCGTCAAAGGTGAGGCAACAAGGGCTAGACCGATCCGACGAAAAAACGGGCGGCACCCTTTGATGCCGCCCGCTGATTATTCTCGATGGACTGAAGCGATCGATCGCTTATTCGGCGATGTAGAACTCAGCCGCTTTGGCGGGTGCCACCGAATAAGGTGAGGAGGCCCCTGCCACGGCATTGTATGGACCAGTCACCGAATCCGCACTCTTGAGCGTACCGGTGAACTCGATCACTACCTTGCCATCTTGGAGTGAAACTCCGGAGATAGCACCCTCATCTCCACCACCTGTGTTGATCACAGGCTCGGTGAATCCACCGCCAATGAGGATCTCGACAGCATTGATAGGAGCTCGAGCTGGCGAACCAGTGGTAGGCTGCCCAGAGATGGCAATGCTGCTGCCGCTCACATTCTTGAACACGATGAAATCCCCTTCAGGACCTTCGATGAACGCTTCACCGAATGCTTCAGCATCGACATGTTCCTGGGTCACACCTTCAAAGGTGATAGGATTCCCCGCAGCCAAAGCCTGGACTTCGCTCTCACTCAGAGGGCGATTCCAGAGTCCCACATCATCAATGTCTCCGTTCCAGGTGCGGCCCAGAGCGTCTGGGTTTTCACCGATCATGATGTTGAGGTTGTTTTCCCCAAGGTTGGCAGCGGTTTCATTGACTGCATAGACTTCACCATCCAGCCAGACCTTGGAACCATACCCATCAAGTCCTGCAGCATCAGCCACAGCAACGATGTGGTGCCACTCGCCGATGCTGACATCAGCACCCACTGGAGTGTCTCCATTACCGCCTACCCAGGCAAAACCACCTTCACCGCCACGACGGTGGAGTCGCCAGCGATTGGATTCACCATCTGCAATGAGTGCCTGCCAGCTCTTGTCGAAATCAAAGGCTCGAAACCATGTCGAGACAGACATGCTCCCACCGGCAAAGGATAGAGCGGTGTTATCACCCCCAGTGATTTCCACATACTGATCGATACCATCCAGAGTGAGCGCTTTACCAAAGGGTGCAGAAGGCCCATCGGTAAACCCAATGATGTCACTACCACGCTCTTCGCCATCGTAGGTACCGAGTGAATCGAGCAGATTTTGGTCATCAAAGTTCCAGAGAGCCACCAAGCCATCGGCAATCCCTGGGCTGACAGTGTATTCACCTCCACGTCCGTTGACCCCGCCCTTGGTGTAAACGATCACATCATAGGATAGATCGGCAGGCAGGCCACTGATCACCACGGAATTGGGATCGCTGGCGTTGGTATCGATGTAGCCAGTCATCAGGATACCATCATTGCCACCACCATTGTTATTCTCCTCACCTCGGCCACGGCTGGACCAGGTGTTGGGTGAATTCCAGGTCACCGAAACAGACGAAT
>Ga0181571_10000274_pt1 | contig 32293 bp, 22 predicted proteins | sample 101ome_17_FD_132440 | JGI IMG/M metagenome (GOLD analysis project Ga0181571, IMG submission 132440) | Coastal salt marsh microbial communities from the Groves Creek Marsh, Skidaway Island, Georgia - 101407AT metaG (megahit assembly) | ecosystem: Environmental > Aquatic > Marine > Intertidal... | reverse complement strand
GAGGAGCTGGCCATCCTCCGCGACGAGGTGAAGGACCTGCGACTGGCGTACCAGGAGCGGGAGCGCGACCACCGAGATCTGCAGGCTGAGCGTGTCGCGCTCACCCTCAGGAGCGAAAAGGCGGAGGCGAACGCCATCGCGAGCAACAACGAGATGCTCGAGGTGTCCAGGCGTTGCGCGCGGGAAATCGCGGGTCTTCGCGCCAAGCTCGCGGAGAAGGACGCGCAGCTCATGGGCGGGTTCGGTTCGGTCAGCAACATGATCCTGCAGGAGTACGGCACGGTCGGTCGTCTCACCACCATGGAGCCGATACACTCGCCCGCCGGGGAGGTCACGGACCCCCGACGGAGGGGCTCGCGACCCGACCTCCTCGCGGTTGAGCCGAGGCCGCCGTCGGGGTCACCCAAAAACGGCGCGTCGTCGAGACCGGCGAGCGTCGGAAAGATGTCGGGAGCGTCACCGCCGGGATCGAGGGGAGGGCCCTCGAGCGGCGGCGGCTCGTCCGGATCCGGATCGGGTCCGTCGTCGAGCTCGTCCGGTTCGGGTTCCTCGTCCGCCACCGGTTCCAGGCCCGCGTCGAGCGTCGTCGAAAACGGAGCTGGAGCCGGTTCGGCGTCGGCGTCGAGGCCGGGTTCGAGGCCCGCGACGGGAGCTTCCGGTCGCGCATAGGACCTCGTGAGCGATGAGGCGAGTGTCGGGGAGTTGGACGTTCTATTCTATCACGGCGCGTGTGTGAAATTAAACGAGAGAGACGCGTCTCTTCCGCGACCGACGACGGCTACATCTCGCCGCACTGCGAGATTTTACACGAGAGTTTGGGCTTGTTGTTGGGTCCAGTCGCGACGTTCTCGATCTTCCTCAGCACCAGTAACCCGTCCCCCAGGACCCGCCCGAACACCACGTGCTTGTCGTCGAGCCACTCCGTCTTGGTGCAGGTCAGGAAAAACTGGCACCCGTTGCTGTTGGGCCCGCTGTTGGCCATGCTCAGCAGCCCGGGGCCCGTGTGTTTCGCGACGAAGTTTTCGTCGTCGAACTTGCTCCCGTAGATGGAGACGCAACCGGTGCCGTCGCCCTTGAGGAAGTCCCCGCCCTGGATCATGAAATCTTTGATGACGCGGTGGAACTCCACGTCCTTGTATCCCTGCGGAAAGCCGCCCTTCTTGTGCTCACCGGTGCAGAACTGTCGGAAGTTCTCGCACGTCTTGGGCGCGACGTCGGCGAACAGCTCCATCTTGATCCTGCCGACGTCCGCGCCCCCGATGGTGACGTCGAAAAACACCACTGGATTGTTCGGGTTGGGCGCCCGCTGGTGCCATTGTGTATCCGTCATCCTCGAGTGCGCGACTCCGCGGTTCGGTCCGGCCTCCACGAGTGACCCCTCGCCAGCAACCCTAAGTTCGGAAAAGGCAATTTCATCTGCCTGCTGCGTGGACGAAAATCCCGCCAAGCGATAGTGGTGACGTCACAATCGGACGGCGCTGAAAGAGGCGTTCGAGGACATGATGTCGCGCGCGACGTCGGCCACCGTGCTCATCGTGATAGTCGTTATCGCGGCGTTGCTTCCTCCCGAGGTCCACGCGTGCAGCACCTTCCTCGTTGGAAAGGGCGCTTCCGTCGACGGGTCCCTGTTTGTGACCCACTCGGACGACGGCGAGGGCGACCCGGACGCCAGGCTGTCGTTCATTCCCGCGGCGGACCATGCCCCCGGCGCGTTCAGGGACGTGTGGCCGGACCTTGAGGATAATCCACGCTTCGTCGGGACCGCGAGGGGCGAGACGTACCTGCCCGGTCGGGGCGTCCCGTCCGATGCGAAGGGGACCGAACCCATCGGCAAGATCCCGCAGGTGAACCACACGTACGCGTACACCGAGGGAAACTACGGCATCATGAACGAGAAGCAGCTCAGCATCGGCGAGAGCACGTGCAGCGGTAGGTTCGTCGCGAACGCCAAGGGTTCGGGGGGCGAGGCTTTATTCTGCGTCAACGAACTGTCCCGCATCGCGATGGAGCGCTGCGCCACCGCCCGCTGCGCCATCCGCACCATGGGCGACCTCGCCACCGAACATGGCTTCTACGGCGCGTCCGGATCGTTCGAGGGAGGATCGGAGACGCTGCTCATCGCGGATACCTCCGAGGGTTGGGTCATGCACTTCGTGCCCTACCCCGAGACCAACAGCGCGGTGTGGGTCGCCAAGCGGGTGCCCGACGACGAGGTCACGGTGGTCATGAACATGTTTACCATCCGGAGCGTCAACCTGAAAGATCCAGAAAACTACATGTACTCGGAAAACATCATCGACGTCGCGGTCAAGCACGGGTTGTGGGATCCATCCGGTAAGGACGGCGTGTTCGACTTCACCAAGGCGTACAGCGACGGTGAATACGCGCACAAGTACTACTCCGGACGTCGAGCCTGGGGCGCGTTTCGGCTCATCAACCCGGGCATCGAGCTGGACCCAAACTACGGTGATCTGAGGATTGATGACCCGTACCCTTGGTCCATGAAGCCCGCCAAGCCCGTGTCCGCGTCGGATCTTTTCGCTTGGCACCGGGACTGGTACCAGGATACGCCTTTCGACATGTCCAAGGGTGTCGCGGCGGGTCCGTGGGGCTCGCCCGATCGATTCAACGGCGGCGACGCGGAGGTTTCCATCCCGGGCTCGTTTGAGAGATCCATCGCGTTACATCGAACCACGTACACGCACGTCCTTCAGACGCGAGGGTGGCTTCCAGACGCCATCGGTGGGATCACTTGGTACGGGCCTCACGCCGCGCACGGCACGTGCTTTGTCCCGGTCCCGGCGGGGATCAAAAAACTGCCGGCGGCGTTGACATTTGGAAACGCCACGCTCGTCGACAGAGACTCGCAGTGGTGGGCGCACCGGTACGTGCACAACCTGGCGCAGATGAAGTACGCGTACGCCGTGGAAGACATCCGTGCGGCCCAGGCGATGTGGGAGAACGAGGGTGCCGAGCTCGTCGCCGCCGTGGACGCGAAGTTCGGAGGCGGCGCTGCGTCGCCGGAGCAGGTGGACGTCGCGCTTGGAATGTTCGAGGCTCACGCGGACAAAGTGAGAGCCGCGTGGTGGCGCCTGGGTGACGTCATCATGGCAAACTACGCGGATGGTTTCGTGTCCAAGGCGAAGACCGGCGCGCCCGTGGGATACCCGGCGTGGTGGCTCGAAGCCGCTGGATGGAGACAAGGCCCCGAGCCCATCCCGCCGCCAAAGACTGGCAGGAGTAAGATATTCCGCGAGGGAGGTTCCTTGGAGCGGGGCGCGAGGGTAAGGAGAGCCGGGTCCGCGTCTCTCGCGTCGGCGTTTCGAGTGTGAGCCGTGATTATCGCGTCGTGTATTACGAAGATGATTGACTATTCTTCGGAACACCATCTTCAGCGAGCGCACCTGCCTTGAACCATTCATCCCACCCTCTCAGCTGTCCTTGTGCCTTTTGCGTTTCGACAGTTCCATGTGGCAAACACGTGGCAAACACTTTTTATCATAACCCCGCCGACCGAGCTGGACTTGACCGAAAGCGCGGTCCGGGGGAAGGGGACCGGGGGAAACATGTACAGGAAAGGGAGAGGTCGCGGCGGCAACCCTGGCAGGGGTGGCAGGGGTGGCAGGGGCAAGGGTGGGCAGGGCGGATCGCCTCCAACGCCTCCGGTAATCGATTACAAAGACCTCGTGTTGCCCTACCTGCTTTACCCGATGGCCGAGCCTCGTGCGCTACTTGAAGTTCCACTCGAGTTCGAGGACGTCGCGCGTTTCTCGGGAGTCATCTTCAGCAATCTGTTGGCTGAGTATGAACATGTCATCAGTGAAGGACCAAAGGGCCCGGCCCTAAAGGCCATGCCCGCGTCTGATGGGAAGCTCAACCTGGTGAGTTTCGCACTTTTCGGTTTCGGCGTAAATCCGATAGGGTTGCCGTCCTGGATTCGACTGATGCGCGGGAAGACGGCGTCGGCCTCGTCGATTACATCGAAACTGACATTACATTAACACTCTATGACAGGTGAATGACGGGGGAACAGCCGGAGACGACGCAAGTTTGGTGCACCATCTCCTGCAGATCGGAAACCAAGGTAATTTGCATCTGGTGGTCGGGCAGACGGGCGGGGACAGGACGGACACTGGGGACAAAACGCCCACGCTGATATCTCTCAAGCCAAAGTTACAGGGGTTTCAGGGTCAGATTCGAAGCTTCGGGTACGTCGGGGCTTTTCTCGCGGAGCTCGCGGCTCTTTGGGAGCTCAACGATCGAGCCAGCAAGGGCGAGGCGGCATCTCCGGTTCTCAAGGCTGTCCTCAACCCGAGCAGCGAAGTTTCTGGCCACTGGCATCCAGCACCGCCGCCGACTGAAGATTTCGTGCGAGGGGATCCAACCAAGGCACCCAAGGCTAACGAGTCGCAGAAGGCTGCTGTTTGCGCTCTAAAATACGCGCTGGAGAAGATCCAAGGGCCACCGGGAACTGGCAAGTCAACCACCATCTACCACGTCATAACTCAGCGTGTTCCCCGTGGGGAAAGAGTTCTGGTGACGTGTAGCCGCAACGTCGCGATCGAGTCTATCGCGCAGAAGCTTGAGGCTTGCGATGCGGATATGTTGGTCGTTGGTGCGCCCGGACGCATCGGAAGCACTGCAAGGAAGCACCTACTTGAAAGCAAGGTTGATTCACATCCAAGTGTTCGTGCCGAAGCGGCGAAATCATTGATGGGCCGCGATTCGCCCTCTGCCATCGAGATGGCGAAGACAGTGCGTGGACCCCTGATGGAAAAGTGTCAGATAATACTTTGCACAATTGCGAGCACGTCAAGACTGCTCAGGGAGTGGGAGGAGAACGTGAAAAAGCCACTCCAGGTGCACACCGTTGTTGTCGACGAGTGTGGTTGCACGCCCGAGAGTTCTACCGCTCTGCTGCTGAACCTGAAGCCAAAGAATATGGTGCTGCTCGGAGACCACATGCAGCTGCCTCCCTGTTCGCTCGTGCCTCCTCACGCGCTCAACCACACAAACCATGACCGGTCCATGTTAGAGCGTTGTGTGCTAGGCTCGGGGGGCAAAGTGCATCGGCTGACAGAGCAGTACCGCATGCATCCACATATTTGCAGCGTGGTTAGTAAGATATCTTACCAGTCGACGCTACAGACCGCAGATTCTACTGCTGATGTTAGAGTCAAGACTGCGGAGGAGCACGATGAGGTGGACGCCATGGTGTGGGTTCAGATTTTCGGGGAGGAAGCCACGCCAGAGGATGGCAAATCGTACGTCAACTCTGCAGAAGTTGCCGCTGTTGTTGCTGCGTGCCATCGACTTAGGGAGAAGCACGGACACGGCGTGACCATAGCTGCGCTGACCTTTTACAAGGGCCAGTTCCTGACGCTACTCGAGGCGCTCCCGGCGAGCCTGAAAGTGGAATGCCTCACCGTGGACGCATGCCAGGGTGCCGAATTTGATTACGTGCTCATCTCACCGGTGCGATCAAACGGCCGGAGAGCAATCGGGTTTGTGGCTGACTCCAGGAGAGTTAACGTCGCGGTTTCCCGTGCAAAGCGCATGTGCATCATATTCGGTGATCGCAAGACGATGAGTTCCCGCCCTGGCACGGATTGGCACACAATCTACAGTTCGTGCAGGAAGGAGGCATACCACGAAGGATGTCGATGGCACGCGCCGGCGCCAGAGCCCGGATTCCTTTCTATGCTTCAGCAGAAGAGGATGGCAGCTAAGGAGGCGGTTGTGAGCAACGAGGATGAGCAGGCAAGGACGGACGGGACGAACGTAGGTGCCGCTGCATTCTTACCTGCCGCTGTGTTAGCCCAGGTGGCACCCCAGCAAAAGAAGCAAATTCCCAACCCCCCGGGTACAGGGAAAAAAGCACAGAAGAAAGCGAAGGCTCTGGCGAAGCAGGCGAGACAGCAAGAAGCAATGGCGCGAAGTATGAATAGTTTTGGGATGATGGCCATGGGTGTTAGTTCGGGCCATTTCAACCCAGCACTCAGCGGAGGTTTTTCTGCGCTGCCCCCTCCCCCGCCCCCCCCAGGGCATCCAGGGCATCCAGGTGCGATGATACCACGGAGCGTGATGGCCACAGGGGCACCGCCGCTCCCGAACGGAACGCCGCCGCTCCCGAACGGAACGCCGCCGCTTTCGAATGGAACGCCGCGATCTGTCACCATGCACCCCAATGGTATAGCCGCTCCCGTGCCGCCGCCAATGCCGCCGCCAATGCCGCCGCCCATGCCTCAGAGATCAATCAACGCCGCGGCCGCTATCATGGCTGCGGATGCGCAGAAGGCTCAGGCGGTCGGCGGGGCCAGACAAGATTCCGACGACAACGACAGTGATTGGGAACCGCCTATCGCTCGACTGGGTTCTGCGCTCAACCTGCAGGACTTGGATGTGTTGAAACGGAACGATTCGTTCAAGGGTCTCTCGGCGCTTCAGAATCCACCGACGATGTCAAGGTTTGGTGCAGACAACGTTGGTGACCGGCATCCTCCTCTTGCTCCGCCGTTCGTATTTGGGAGCGGTGCTGCGCCTCCTGTGCCCCCAGGTCCGCCTCCGCATCGCGGTTGATACTGTACGATTAGATATTCTTTAACATTCATAATATAGGTTGAGTTGGGCCTTGTTGGCGATATGCACAGTTGACGACTCGTTCAACAAAAAATACCAGCCACTAGCGTCTCTTCGCCTGCCGAGCGTTTTTTTGTGTTCATTTTCCCACCCGGAACCCACGGAACCCCTCAGACCTCACCATCGCGAGACACCTTCGATCCTCTAGTGACGCAGTACACGTCGGTACGATACTCGGGTAGCATGACGGAGTCCATTCGGGTCGATCATACAAGTCTGGCCACCGAGCAGGGCCGGAAGGATTTACAACAGGCGCTTCGCGATGCGAGGGATCGAGCTAAAGCGAGGCTCGCTGCCACCTGCACTCGGATACCCCCGCCGGAGAACGCTTCCGTTGAGTCATCTGAGGCGCACAATTCGTCCGTGCTCGCGGATATTGGGAGAGACATTCTCGCCGCGTTCGACATAACCATGGATGGACCCGGACCTAAGCGCGTGGTCGCCATCCGCGTCCGAACAGCGGCGCATCCCAAAGATCTTGAGCGGTGCGTGCGCTCTCGCACGCGCGAGATGCACTTGGCGACGCGCGCGCGACGCACCGAGCGAGAGTTGCAGACCGATGCGTTTCCCGATATCGACGATCTCGAGTCTACGGCACACATCTTCCTGGCCTACGATGACTTCGAGTCAACTCACACACTCGGGGTTGCGCGCATCGTCAACCTCCCCGTTGAAGGTGGATCGTCGTCTTCGAGCCCACATGGACCAAAGCCAACGGTGGACCGCTTCTTTGCCACCACGCTGTCAATGATACCCGACCCCGTGAGATTCCCCATGAGAGTTCGAACATTACTGCTCGAGGCGTGCCACGAGTGCGTGCGACGCGCTGGGTTGACCGAGTTTGACCTCGTGACGAGCGCGCCGAACCACGTGCCATTGAGTGCAAAGCCGAGGACGACTGAGGCGCCGTCGAAGGACCTCCCCGACGCGTACGAGCGATGCGAACGCGCGAGAACGTACGCACTGCGGATCCCGTCACACGAGGACAAGATCGCACGCGACGTGAGCGATGTGGCCGAGGAAGCCGCGATCGAGACGAGGACGGAGGCGAGGGAGTGCGATGCGAGGCGCCTGGAGGCTGAGGCCAGGCGGCACGCCGCCGCTAACGTGCTGCGACGCCTGGACGACATCTGGGACCGCACGAAACTGGATCCGAGCAGGAATCAGCTCGAGGATGTGGCTGCCGCGCTCGTCGGCGCACTCCTTCCCGCGCTGACACCTGGGAGCAAGTCGTGCGAAACGGCAGTGGACACGCTAGTCGGAGGGCTTGACGCAGATGCCGATACACTCAGAGCGATTGCAAGCATGTCTCAAGCATCAATCGCCGCCAGATCGAATACTGAAGACAGTTGCATTCATTGTCTCGATACGAGAGTTGCCGCATCGCCGAACTCGAGCGCATCTGTTGCAGAGCTCGCGAATGTCCCTGGAAGCTTATTGGTCGTTGTGTCTCGCGTTTTACGTCGCCTCGAGGGTCACACACCAGGCCCGCATCTTACAGCGATGAAGGATCGATGCTCTTCCGAGGAGAGTCTTGGCGACGATTTAGTATCCCTCGACTCCCTGCTCCAATCATCTGGCGCCGCTGGTGTGCTCCTCATTCTTCGTGTCGTACATCGATTGTCTGATTGTGGCAAGTTTGATGTTCCAACAGTCGTCGTTGACGGTGGGGAGGGCAAGGATGTCTCCGCAATCGCGCTGCACGATGTGATGTTTCGCGCTGCAGAAATTGGACTTGTGCCAGATCCAGCCGGGTGTTTCCTCGCTCGTGGTAAGTCCACTTCTTGCTCTGAGTGCGGCGTCGCGATCATTCGACTTCGTCGCACGGGGTACAGTATTAGATGTGCGAGGATGGGTGACGTTGACGCTCTCGTCTCGATCGAAGCTGCCAACTGGAAGGACCAGCCAGAGATGCGAACCAATCAATTGAAAATTGAGGATAGGATTCGCAACAATCCGCAATGCAACCTCGTGGTGCAGGACGAAACGGGCGCGTGCAGAGGCGGCGTATATTTTCAAATGATAGAGCATTTGTCCGATGCCACGAGTCACGACTGGTACGACAAGGAAAAGGCGAGGAAGCCAGCCGGAAGTTGGATTCAGCTCATGGACATTCACGTTTGCCAGGCGTTCTCCTCTCAGCTGGGTCGGCCAGTCGGCGCGGAGCTCCGAGAGTTCGCCGTCAACGCCGCGCTTCATATCCCCGGGATTGAGGGCGTATGCGCGGTAACCAGAACCCGCGCGTTCAGGCGCACACAGAAACGCACAGGTGAGACGTACGAGCAGTATATCGCGAGGGATGGTGGCGCACACGATCGCGGTCTCGCATTTCACGTGGCACACGGCGCAGTCGTCGTCGGCCCAGTGCAAAAGTGGCGACCAAAGGATGAAGAGAACGACGGAAAGGGCACACTCATCAGGTACCCACTCGATGATATGCGGTCGGCTCGATGGACAGATGCGTGGATGACATTCAACGAAACGCCTGAGCCAAAGCTCGCTGACGATGACTGCACAACCGTCACTGTCGCGCTGGATCCAAATTTTTGCCCAAGCTCAGCCGTTGATGATTCCACGTCCGTGTGTTGCAAGACACCCAAGTCAGTTGCTTATTACACCGCGAGTTCGAGCTCGGACACAGAATGACGTGCAACCACCTGCGGGAAGAGAGAACGAGGACAAGTAGACGACCACAACTTGTGCAGTTGTGTCAAAGGTTTTCGTGTTATTTATGTTCACGAGGTTTCAGTCTCTCGCGCAGCATACCATGCGGCGAAGTCATTCCACACGTTGGGTGCCTCCCTCCTGTATCTCTGGTAATCTTCTTCGCTTACGTCCGCCAGGCATTCGGTCAGTCCGAACGACGTGGGCACGAAGCACCTTCCTATTGCGCGCTCAGGCCCCTCGAAACGTAACGGTTTGATAGGACCCGTCAATGAAACCTCTCCTGTGTACCCATATCGGTCTAGGCTGCTGAAGCTGTGAGCGTGTCCATTCGCATCTATGTAAACGATGGCGTCGTCCCAGCCCGCGCGTCTGTCCTGTTGATCTCGCATCAGCGCCAGCAACCCTGCCGTGCCCACCGTGAAGTTGAAGTACTTTGTATAAGGTCCCGGCGCATCCTTCAGCGCCGCGCAGCATAAGCCACAGTCGTGTATGAGCAGCGGCCTTTGAAGTATTTCGTGCGCTGACTTGGCCTTGGCGAGCGCAACTTCGAGCACCGTGTCGGCCTGGATCTCGTGAAGCGCGAGATCTATCCCGTCAACCTCGAAGCTTGCGCAACCAGCTTGAAGACTCATCGCGAGTCTCAGTCGGTCCACCTTCCCTTGGTTGCCTGTCACGAAAGTGAGCACATGCGTGGCCGTCTGGTCGCTTGAGGACGAGCAGCGTACATGGAGCGACCGAAGGCGACGCTCGCGGGTGGCACGACCAGAGGTACTGACTCTCACCCCCGGCGAGGGCAGAGCGCAGCGCATCTTGCAAGTGTCCTATCAGTTTTGGCAAATCGTGATATCCCGTATCTGTACAAGGTAGTTGCGGCGATGATAGTGCAGGCAGATCTGGACAGGCACCACCTTCATCATGGGCACGGTGGACGAGAGAGTCGCCCGTGTGTTGGAGCAGGCATTTCGGATCACCCTCACGGATCCGGGCGATGGCGCGAGCGAACTGCTCTATTTGCAGTCACTGGCGTCCGAGATGGTGATGGAGGGCGCAGAGCCCCCCCTGATGGTGTCCGGAGATCTGCTCGAGCGCGCGCTCTTCGCTCGGCTCTCAACGCCCGCCGAGGAAATGTCGCAGTGGTGGAAGGCTGACCCTGAGGCCGCACCGGTGACATGGCTGCTCCGATCGTACCATCGGTGCCGCGAAGAGTCTCGGAGGCTGAACGCGCGCGACGCCGATTTCGCCGAGCGCGCCACGTCCGCTCTTCGCCAGGGCCTGGAGCTTTGCGTCAACTACAGCGGACTGCTCCTCAACCCGGCGATGGCGGACATGTTCCCGCAGCCGGAGGCCGCGAAGCGCAGGGGCGTGATGCAGCTCCTCGATGTCATGTTCGATGCATCCTCCCCTTGGGAGCCCGGCAAGCTCCCGGACGGCTTCCTCCCCGAGTTCGCAGCCCGATTCGGGAACGAGGGGCTGGAGGACATGCTGGGCCCAGTGGTCGACGAGCTCCCGTCGATGGTGAAGGCGGTCAGCCCGCTCGGCGACTTTCGAGCGCCGTTAACCGCGCTTTGCCTCTTCGTGTCCGTGAAGTCCATCGCTGAGATCATCTCGAAGCGACCGCGGTGGCTCGCGAGGGAGGACGCGGCCGACGCCGATCGACGCCGATCCGAGTCGGAGCAGAGGATGCGACAGATGATGGCGATTCCCGCATTCGCGCAGCTCATGGGACCGGACGCGATGAGCGACCCCTCGATGCTCGCGGGACCGTCCGGCGGCAGAGCGTTCGAGATTGATTCGCTGCTCGGTCCGTTCTTCGCGTGTCATTCTCTCCCTGACGGCATGGCGGAGGCTGCGGGTGGCGCCGTCGGCGCGTTTGCGCGGGTGCCCTCGGTGCGCGAGCAATGTTTCAAGGATTACGAGAAGCGCCGCGCGGGGGAGGTCGAGGCATCGATCTCCGCGCTGCGATCCAACGGCGCTACGATCGTTGACGGCCTCTACGCCGCAACTTACGCCATGCTGCGACACGGGGGCGAATGCAGGGACGCGGTGGTGGCCTGGATGGCGAGATACTGCGACGTGAACCGTGGCCGAGGTAAGATGCAGATTCGCGAGGTGGAGTGCGGGAGCCACGGCGGCGCGACCAACCTGTCGTCGGTGGCGCTGAGACTCGCCCAGCCCTTCCTCAATCCGGGATCCGGGAAGTTCACCAAGATAGACCCGAACTACGTGCGATCCCGGAGGTGCAGGCTCGATCTCAGCGACGAGACCAGGGTCGCCGCGCAGCACGACGTCGTCGAGTCAGTCGGGACGATGCCCGAATCGGAGGAGCCCGCGGATGGATGGGGCTTCATTTGCGAGTGCTTCCACATAGCCGCACGCGCCATGCACCTCGGATACGTCAAGTGCGTTAACGAGCAGGTCAGCCTGTACCAGGAGATCGGCAGGCGGCAGGAGCACATGAGGCCTGGGTGGGAAGAGGAGACTCGTGCTCACATGGCTGCATCATTGCCGGGTGGGGCACCGAATGAGTTTCAGCGCATGCAGATGGAGCGACAGATTGAGCAGATCAGAAACGAGATGGAGGAGTGCAAGACATCATTTGCCATGTTCCAGACGGTGCTCGACGACCCCAAGTCTGTGATCGAGACCATGCAGTTCTACAGGCTCACCGCTACCTGGCTGATATGGGTTGCCACCCAAGGGAAGGATGCGAGCGGCGGAAGTGTGCTGGGCCGCGAGGTGCTTGCCATGGGTGAATCCGGCGGCGCGGTCAAATCGCCGCTATCCTCCCCGCCCCCGCCCTCGTTTGCCCTCCTTCCAGAGTATCTCTTCGAGGACATGGTCGATTTCCTCCTGTACGCCTACAGGTTTGTTCAGGGGAACCCGGCTACACGACACGCTCTTGACGGGGAACGCCTGGACGAGTTCATGAGCCTCTTTGTCCTCCTGCTGGGCAACTCTGAGTACGTCAAAAACCCATACTTACGAGCAAAGTTCGTCGAGATTCTCATGACGTGGCTGCCCGGTGATCCCGACGATCCAGACGGTATGAACAGGGGCGGAAGGGGTTGGAATCCTCGGATGGCGGATTTGTTTGAGGGCCACCCACTGGCGCTGAACAGCCTTATCCCGGCGCTGCTGCGACTGTACGTGGATATCGAATTTGGCGGAGGTTCGAACCAGTTCTACGACAAGTTCAACATCCGAAACCAAATTGGCCACTTGTGTCATTACCTCTGGCGCGTTGACTCGTACAAGCGCTCGTGGAAAACGCTTGCAGAAACTGATATTCCGTTCTACATAAGGTTCATCAATATGCTCGTCAACGATGCGATTTTCCTGTTGGACGAGTCACTCAAGGCGCTTCCCGAGGTGAGGCAGTTCGAGCGAGACTCAGAGAACCAGTTGGAGTGGGCGCAACGTCCCGCGCGCGAGCGTAGGGAACGCGAGAATGCTAACAGGCAGAACGAGAGGAACCTTCGGAACGAGTTGACACTCGCGCGGGGGCACGTGCGTATGATGGGATACACAAGCCGTGAGATTGCTGCACCGTTTCTGCTTCCGGAGATGGTTGAGCGCATCGCGGCCATGCTCAACTATTTCCTCCTATACCTCGCGGGACCCGAGCGTAGGAAACTCAAGGTGAAGGACCCAGAGAAGTTGGGTTGGAATCCCAAGGAGCTCCTCTCCATGATCACTGAGATTTACCTCAACCTGTTCAACGCGGACAAAGACGAGGTGTTTGTCACGGCCATCGCCGCCGACGGCCGGAGCTACAAGGATGAGGTGTTCGTGGAGACATCCAACGTCCTCAGGCAACTCGGATTAAAGTCCAATCACGACATATCAAGGTTCGACGAGCTCGCCGAGCGAGTAAGGCTCGTTGCTGCTGCGGCGGAGGAGGAGGAGGCCGACCTTGGGGAGATTCCTGACGATTTCCTTGATCCGGTGATGTACACGCTGATGACGGATCCCATCAAGCTACCGAGCGGCGGAACGATGGACCGCGCCAACATACTTCGACATCTTCTTACGGATGAGACGGATCCGTTCACCAGACAACCCCTTAAGGCGGAGGACCTGGTGCCAGACACAGAGCTCAAGGCAAAAATTGATGCTTGGATTGCGGAAAGGAAGACTGCCGCGGGGAAAACCTGAGAATGACGAAACACGTCTTTGGCTACGTTCTGCTGTGCGTTCCTCTATTCAAATTTATCTACGGATCCTATCTCTACGCCGGACTCGATCCTCGGCAGACTCGTGCGAGGTTTCGCCTCCGCGTTGGCGCCCTCGTCCAAACCTACGTCGAGCACCACAGGGTGTGCGTCCAGCGATATTCTTCGCTGTTCAATAGTGGCCGATAACCTCCGCTCAGGCGTCATTCCATGTCCCCGTTCCGTTTCTGCCTCGTGTTCCCTCGTTTCTTCCATCTCGACTTTCTCCTGGCGTAGCAGTCTTCTCTCCTTCTCCCGCACCCAGCTCACCAAGGCAACCCCACAGATGGTCAGTAATGAACCGACGGCCTGATCCCATGTTATCTTCTCGCCGAGGACGACGTAGGAAAGCAACGCCGTCCATATGACCTGCACCCCGGAGTAGACTGTCGGTAAGACACCACTTACGTGAGAGACCGCCCAAGAATTCAACCCATGCGCGAAGCAAGAGCTCGCGATGCCTGCGTAAAGTACGGCCATATATGCAGCGACAGGAAGATCTTGCCAGTTGACGGCCGTCACAAGCCCGGGCAGACCCACGCACGCGATGGCTACTTCTGCCAGGAGAGTCGCCGAAAATAGAAACAGCATGGGGCCTGGTGGCGGCTTGTCCTGCTCTGAAGAAGCCTCTTTAAGCGCCCTCGTCTCGATCTCATGCGCTGTTCTGATTTGCCCCAGGGCTCTCGTTAACAAAACGATATACACCCCGTAGCTGCTGGCCTGAATGACGAGCAGGAACACGTCGAGGGGACCTGGTCCTATATTCGTGGAGTATACTCTGAGTGCCAGTGAAGTTCCGAAGGTCGCCACCAACATTCCAAACACCTTGAAGGGAGGGAGGGGTTCCAGGCCCAACACGGCAAGGAAGGCCCCTGTCGAGATCGGCATAAGCGGCTGCACCATCGCGGTCGCGATAGGTCCCGACCGCTGGTTGCACACAAAGATGAAGGAGTAAGCAATACCAATCGCGAAAGCCATCGGTGGTATGTAGAGCAGCTCGGCCGAACGAAAGCGCCGGGAACCTTCCTTCAAGGCGAGCCACCAGAGGAACGGGAGCGCCAGGACCAGCCTCAGGGTGCAAAAACCGAAGGGCGGGATGAAGTCGAGCGCAGGTTTCGAAGTGACGTGCATGCCCGCGAAGAGCAGCTGCACGGTGCACAGCGCGAGGTGACACGTTGCTGGATGTGGATCATGGTACTGTCGACGCCACCACGCCCCACACGACCCGAGCGGCACCATCGGCTGTGAAGCGCGTAAAGAGGGGAAGCTTTAACTTTTCGGAGAGGTGAAACTTTCGTGGAGCAACTGAAGGCAGTTTCTATTCCGGCAGTCAGTGTGTTTCAAAACAAAGGGGATGTCACCTCGCCCCCGCAGTGTCAGACGTGCCATCCTTGGTCTCCCCGTCCTTCGCCCTCGCTACTTCCACCGCGTATTCTTCCGGGGTCACGCCCGCGAGCTTCTGGAACTGGTCGTCTCGCATGCAAACCACGTAGGAAGGTTTATGGAGCGCTTGTTCCGACATCATTCCCTTTCTCCGTAGTATCCGAACCCGGGGAATAATCCTTCCTTTGAGGCTGTAGTTGACGAGCTGAACCGCATCGTACACATCGCACGCGGGGAAGAATTCATCGACCAAATACCTGACCGTGGGCCTCAGCTTGCGCTCCAGCGAGTACGCCAAGAGCTGGGGGCGAGTCTCGATGCATTTTATGGCACGCTCGATACCGAGGTCGAGCTCTTCTGCTAAGAAGTCGATGGTGGGCACGATATTACGCTCCAACGATAACGACAACACTGCGGGGGCTTTGGTGATGAGCTTGATTGCGCGATCGCCTCCGATGCCGAGGTCCCTGGCGAAGAATTCCACCGTCTTTGCCACGCTGTCCTCCACGGACAAAGCCAAAATTTCTGGATTTTTTGCCAGCACCGCGCGTACCGTTTCCTCGCCCAAGCCCAGTCTGTCGGTAAAGTATCGCTTCTTAGCGCGCAGGTTATCGTCGACGTTCATGAGCAGGATCGACGGTCGGCGCTTCACCGCGCGCGCCACAGCGGTCGGGCTCATGCCGAGCTCTTCAACCAGAAACGTCATCGTCGGCCGGAGGTTCGCGTCTACGCTCGACCACGCCACCGAAGGCTGCTTGCACAGGATGGCGCCCACGTCCCCGCGATTCACCCCGCACTCGTCCGTCAGCCAACACGCCGTGGATTCGAGCCTGTCCAAGGATACGGTGAGGAGCCTGGGCTCGCGCTGAACCGCCCTCCTGACTCGCGCGACGTCCGCGCCCAGTTCTTGACACAGGTGGTCAACCTTGGGTGCGATGGCGCCGGCCACATCGTACCCGGCCAGTTTGGGAGTGTGCGCCAGAACTTTCTCTACGTCCGCATCGGACATGGCCAGGGCTGTTCGCGCGTACGATTCGAACGAAACCGAGCCAGACGTGGAGGCGTCTTCGCCCCGGGATAGCGATGGAAGAGGTCGGAATCTCGCCTGTTCCTTTTGGCGCATCGTGAAGGCGGGGTTGCTGAGGCGCGTTGGACGTGACCCGAGAGTGGAAGCATACGGCGTCGATCTCCGTGATGTCACAATCGCGTTCCGTGATGCCAGAGTCGCGCTCATGGCTCACGTCCTGGACTGACGGGGCGCGCTAGCCTGTGGGGCACCGTTGTTGTTTTTTTGAAACTTTCCAAAAATGAGCCCGGTGTTCGACGAGTGAGTCAGCCGCGCCCCATCACGAGCCAGACACGTTAGGCACGGGTTCACCTCCTCCGACGCCCTGATTCGAGCTCAGAGGCGAGTCGTGCGCTCGAGATGTCGGACCCGTCTGAGCGCTTCCGCGCCACGCTCAGCTCGCTCCTCTACTTCAGCCCCGACGGGGGGCTTGCCGAGGAGGGTTCGGCTCCCGGGGAAACGGGGCGCGAATCGGCCGGCGCGCAGAAGGCCGCCCCGGTCGCGCGCGAGTGCCGTCCCGGGGACCGCAAAGACTTTCAGCGCAGACTCGCGACGTTCAAGACCGGCACGTGGTTCGCCAAGCCCCCCTCGATGGCCCCGGTGCCGTGCGCGCGCAGGGGCTGGGCCAACGTCGCGAGCGACACAATCGAGTGTGAGTCGTGCGGCGCGCGGGTAATCCTCAAGATCCCGGAGAAAGCCACCCGAGAGGAAGCCGCGAAGATCGCGGCGAAGGTGTTCGCGACCCTTGACTCGAAGCACAAGCGAGAGTGCGCCTGGAAAGGCACGACGTGCCCGATGTCCCTCGCCAGGTTCCCACGCGTCTCAGACGCGGAGCTCAGGCAAGAATTTGAGAATAGGCGGAATCGGCTCAGCAGCGCGAGCCATCTCCCGAAGACGACGACGGCGGCGGCCATGCTCGAGGGGGCGGGGGGGTGCGGAGTTTCACACGTACCCGGAGTCTCTAAGATTAATAAGGCTGGCGTGCACGTCGGCGCACCCCCTGGTGCGGCGAAGCGTATCGAGGAGCTCGTCGAGGGCGCGAGCGAGGCTGTGGAGACGGCGACGCTCCTGGCGTTGTGCGGTTGGGACACGGCTGCTGATGGAAACTTGGGTAAGTCACCCGTATCTGGCAGGACACGGTCGGGATCTGTCATCGTGTGCCGTATGTGTGAAACGCGATGCGCCACTTGGAACTTCGCGCCGGGTCCCACGTCCACGGCGGCAGCCGGAGGCACATCGGCGCCTTTATTCGAGCCCGACCAAGGCGCTTCTCCGAGTCTCGGCGCCTCGAATCGGGCGAAACCTCGGGCGATTGCGACGGGGGCGCAGCTGATGGGAGCGATGGGCGGGTCGTTCGGTATTGGCACGGGTTTTTCCTCCTTGGGCGGTGGCGCGTCGCCATCCGCGGTTCACGCGAGCTCACCCTCGGCGGGATCAAATCCGCCGCTGATGGGCCTCGGGTTTTCCATCGCGGGCGGCGCGTCGCCGAGCAACGCACCCTCCCCCGGCCCGTTCGGGGCTACCGGGTCGTCATCCCCCGCACCCGCGTTCGGAGCTGGTGCGCAGAGGTCTTCTCCGTTCGGTGTGCCCGCATCATCGGCATCCAACGAGAAGGAAACGACCATCGCCGCGCCCGGGGAAAGCCCAACCCAAAGGATGACGAGGTCGCGCGCGGCAAGCAAAGTTGAGAAGACGCCTCCACCGAAATTCTCGTTGACCGGGGACGGGGGCGGTGCCGTGTCCGTCTCAGGAAAGACTCCCTCGTCCACCGGAAAGCGTAAGCGCTCAGACGGGGAACACGTCGATCCGTTGAGGAAGGAACTCAAGGCGACGATGTCGGCGGGATCCAAACGCGCCCTCGTCGACGCGCTCAATGAATTTCATCCGTTGACCCAGCATCGAGCGCACTGCCCGTGGATCGCGGTGCACCACGATGAGTCTGAAGTTCTGCTCGATGCGGACGCTGTGGCGATTGACGCGAGGAGGGGCTGGGTCGCGACGCTCGACACCGTGGCGCCGCTCAACGCCCGTCACCTCCTGGGCGCGGGCGCCGACGACGAAGCGCTCGCGGTGCCCGACTTTGGCGGCGCGCCGGGGGCGGGGGGAGGGGTCGAGGACGCTCCGGGGGGAGCGGGGGAGACGAAGACGAAAGAAATATCTTACCTAGACGCACGCACGAAGGTTGCATTCGCGTTGATGGGCCGCGAAACTATTTAGACTTCGGGTCCCGGGGAGCTGTAACGGCAATAAAATAGTTTGTCGATCTCGCAGTCAACTCGCACGTCAGCAGTCAGCGACATCAACAGATCACAGCTGATCAGCGGTTTCAGCGCGCAGCACGCCAGGCAGCAATTATCTATCCACTGCTGGCTCGATCGATCGCCATATCATGTCGAAGGTGGCGACTGTCACCCCTGGTGCTGCCCCCGCATCCCGCGCGGTGGCGATACGCCGTGCGTGCCGCTCGACGACCTTCGCCCAAAATGGCTCTCGCGATTGTGAAGGCTCGCAGACGGTGTTCCAGGTCGCGACTCGGGGTATCGCAGCAATCTCGATGACTGCGTTGCTGTCTTTCGGCGCAGTCGACACGGAGCCCGCCATGGCTGCGTTGAGCAATCCCAACACTCGCCTGCCTCGCAACGGTGTTGCTGCGCTGCGACGGGCGGTGCCTTCCGTAAACACCGACGCCGGTGAGATCCAGGGCCGCCTGGAGGAGGCTGCTTACCTCTTGCGCATCCCGCAGAGAAAACCTTGGGGCACCATGGGAGACGACGTGAAGTCCTCCCTCGGGATCGTCCGCGATCGACGCGCCAAGTTGCTCGAGACGGTCCCGCCGGGTGAAGCAAAAACTACCGCGGAAGCCACGATCGCCGAACTCGATCAGCTGCTCACCGAGCTCGGCGACATTGCCGGCTCTCAGGATGTGGAGCGATTTGATATTGGGGTTGCCATGGCGTTGGACGCAACGTCCAGGCTAAGGGTGCTGCAGGCGCCGGGCTTGCCTTTCGACGTACCCAGGAGGTACGATTCCCTGCCCAGGCTCACTGGTCGTGCTACTGTGGACCTCACCGTCAGGAAAAATGGGCCGGACACGTTTGGATTTGTCAACGGCGAAGAGACGAAGACGGCGATGCTGCGTGTAATCGTGGACGGATACAATGCACCACTCACTGCGGGCAACTTCATCGACAAGGTACACAACGGGCAGTACGATGGGATTCGGATTAAGCGATCCGAGACGGCGCTAATCGTCGACCCCAGTCCTGACGATCGTGATCAGAACCTGCCGCTCGAGGTCAAGCCGATAGACGACTATGAGCCGAGGTACCGCTCACCTTTGAACGTCATGGGCGCGGAGGAACTCCCGACGCTGCCGCTGTCGGTGAACGGGTCTCTCGCGATGGCACGCGGCATAGAGGATGGCACGAGCAGTGCCACTCAGTTTTTCGTATATCAGTTCGATAAGAGGAGTGCGGGTCTCGGCGGGTTGGCATTTGAGGAGGGGGAGTTCTCTGTGTTTGGCTACGTCGTTAAAGGGGAGGAGGAAGGTTTCCTTTCACAGCTGACGACGGGTGACACGATCGTGAGTGCTAAGATCGTGGAAGGATACGACAGACTATTAAATGCGACAACGAGGTCCGCGCCGCCGGTCTCGGTCGAGGGTCCCACCGGTGCTGATGCCGTGGTGAAAGCGCCAACGGAGTGATTCTTTTTAGGTCTCATTATAATAAAAGTTGTGACACAGGTGCTCCGTCGCCTGCACTCTCCCTCATCGATGCTGAACACTCTTCATGCGCTCATAATCTATCTGAGCGATGCGAGGATCTTGTCATCGAGCTCGAAAGACATGTCCTTGTTTGCGCGCCCGGATGCTTTGTAAAACTCGAACCTCTCCTTGAGATCCGCTGCGAGGTCATGCTTGGGCTGCCAGTCGAGCAGCTTAAGCGCATTGGCGGGGTAAGAATAGAAATGAATGGGCCTGAATGGGAACGCCTTCTTGACCTCCACGCCTTCAGGCAGTTTCTTCGGATCGTAGTTCACGATCTTGGGCTCGACACCCGCAGCAGCCGCGCAGAGCTGCACCATGCCGTTGAGCGTAACTGCTTTGTTGGTCACCGCATTGAAGATGACGCCGTTCGCGGCAGGGTTACCGACCGCCGCAGCCATCATGGTGGCGACATCCTCCGCGTGGGCCACCACGGACAGCTGGTCACCGCTGCCCGGCACCAGCACGGGGCGGCCCCTCACGAGGCGGTCAAAGAAGTACTCCTCGCAGTCTTTGTTGTTTCCGTAGCCTGTGAAGTACTGCGGGCGGAACGACGCGAACGAAAACGGCATGGTGGCGAGCTTCGCCTCGACCTGAGCGTGGCCCGCGGACTCCTTCACCGCGTCTCCCTCGAGGTGGGGTGGGGTCGGGGTGGGCTTGTACATGCCCGCCGACGACACGAAGAGGAATTGCTTGGCACCGCACTGCTTCGCGAACGCGGCGACGGGGCCGACAGAGTCCAGATCCTTGCCGTTGTTGTCCACGACGACATCGAACTGCGCTCCAGCAGCCTTCGTGGCGAGCTCACCGGGGTCCGCCCACACGGTTTGGACACCAGCGGACGTGAGCTCGTTGAAGTACGTGAAAGGGGGCTTCTGCATCTTCTTGTCGTCATTGGAGCCAATCGTGTTCAGGGTAACCGAGTGGCCCTGCGCCGCGAGGGTCTTCGCGAGCCAAAAGCCGATGTTGGCGTGGCCGCCACCGTTGGTGTTGACGATGAGCACCTTTTGGGGAGCGACCGCGGCGGAGATGACCGCGGGTATCGCACGCTGCGGGCGGTTGCGGGTGATCGTGTCAGAAGAGACTGTCGAGTCGAATCGGGGGGCGAGGTTCGGGACGCACCCTGGCGACGCGTGCGTTGCGACCACAGGCGCGGCGAATCTGACGCGCGCCTGAGGGCGTGCGAATGCAAACGCTGGGAGCAGCGGCGAGGGCGGAGGCGACCATTTCGAGGTTGATCGAGGGTGGCGCGTCGCGTTGAACTGTGTGCAGGATAAGGAGGTGCCGTAGGTTGCAACTGCCAAGCTGCCAAGTCATCAATCACAAGCGAGTGGTGAGCAGTCTGACTCAAACTGGCTTCCTGCCTGCGCCGGCCAGAGGTGACCTTGAGGAAACCTCTCGCAGAAACCTCGCTCTGCAAGCGCAGTAGACGGCACGCGTTCGGCTGGTTCGAGCATCTTCAGCGCACGTTTACTTCCTTCATCACAAGGAAATCTAACCTTCTTATGACCGACGCCCTCGACAGCCTGGGTGCGTGCCCGATCGCGCCCGAAGCGGCCGTCTCCGAGGCGGACAGCGAACGGCCGGCTTTTCCCCGCAGAACGCGCTTTTTCCGATCGGTGCCTTCCGAGAGGGACCTCAGGTCTCGGGTGGCTAGCGAGTCGGCTTCTCCCGAGAGAAACTAACGACCGCATGTACATCGTATATACGACGACCTAGCCCCGTTGCGGTCACTCTGATTTGATCGCGTCACGGCGACGGTGACGGCGACCGGGATTCCCGCGAGGGCGCCGATTTTTTATTCCTTCGATGCTGACTCCGCCCTCTCCCCGCGTCCCTGTTCTCCCCGCAGGCCCCAACTTTTCCTTTCAGGACGACGATAAGCCTGCAAAGGAAAGCAACACTGCGGACTCTGTTCAGTCGAACTACATCCACATTCGCTCCCAGCAGCGCAACGGCCGCAAGTCCTTGACGACCATCCAGGTGCGCCCCTGAAGGCACCCCCAAATCCATGAAACAGCACAGATCCGCGAGAACAGGGCAGCCCTGGAAAACCGCGCGCATCCACGACCCGCTCTTCTCACATCCTGTCCAATCGTTTCGTCAATTCGCAGGGAATCAACCCCAAGATCAACAAGAAGGTGATCCTCAAGGAGTGCAAAAAGAAGTTCAACTGCAACGGCACAATCGTTGATGATCCCGACCTTGGCCAGGTGATCCAGCTTCAGGGCGACCAGCGCAAGGTGGTCGCGCAGTTCCTCGTCGACGAGAAGATCGCGAAGAAGGACGTGATCAAAGTGCACGGCTCTTAAGAGACTCAGACATGGCGGCAGGGGGATTCGTCGAGGAGGGGATGGCGCGCGCTCTCTCGGGCGCGGGCACAACCCCTTCAACTGTTGACAGCGCGAACGTGTCGCTTTCGCCAGGTTGCGGTCCCCTTGCGAGGCATGTCTTCGGATCGGCATGCGATCAGGGAATCTCGACTCATATGCATTCCCTCGCCACCAACGCGAATAGGTTACGAAGGTTTAGGCGTCGCGCGCGCAGAAGGAAAGGCGACGAGTTGCTTGTTTTTGGTGCGAGTGACTCGATGACACTACGTAGCGCGGTCAAATATCATTTCAGACCCGAGTGAATAGACCCTGAGGCTCCTCCGGCATCATAGGCACTGCCCAATCGCATGCATCCTCAATGCCCAGGGCGTTAACTCCTCGCTGCAAGCGGAACCACCCATCCTCCCCCCAGAACGTCCCCCAGCTGTTGCGGCCGACCCAATACTTGACACCATCCTCATCCTCGCCAAAGCCAGCGATCGATATTTCGTGGTCCTGGTCCTTACAACCGGTGGCGTCAGTGAAAATCCCTCCCTTGTAAGCCTCGAACTCCTCGGTGACGCACAGCCCACACGCGATTGGACCTCGCGCGAAAATTTCAGCCATCATAGCTTCCTCGCCAGTGACCTGGCCGTATTCCTGTATCCTGTATACTCGATTGGCTGGGGGTGTTTTGGCGAAACACCCTTTCACCGGGTCGCAATCCTCGCAAAAGTGAAAGTCGTCGCATTCGTTCTTTTTAGCCTGGTAATTCTGGCACGTCTCTTCAGGGACGCCGTTCGCTGCGATCCAGACGTGAGCGCTGGTCGGATCACCTCCGTTGCACCCATCCGTACCCCCACCGCTAACGCAGTCGACAAGGACTTGCGGTGCTAAGTCAATCTCAGGGAATTTCCCGCCGCGCATCAAGTTGATGCGATCTGCCATGGAAGACGTGGTGCCGTGCGCCCAGCACGAGCCGCAGTATTGTGGAATGTGCTGATTCCGGTTGATTGTGGCAAGATTGACGCCGTCGATGTCACGAATATCCCAGCTGCTGGGAATCTTTGTCTTGTCATAATCTGGGGCTTCGTGCGGACGGACGGTACGCACTAGCTCGCGTACCTCTTTGGATGGAGGTGACAGTCTGCATGGACGATCGTAATCATGATAAGTTCCTTTCTTCACGAACGCATTGATGGAGAACAGCCTGTTTTTTTGGTTGGCGGAGGGCTCGTCTTTAACTCCATGGGTCATGAGCTGCTCGGGCTCACGCTCTTCGGGCTCGGCGACGGGAACTCCAAAAGTGCAGTCACTCTCAATGCCGAGGTTCTGGTGATGCATCTTGATGCGGAAAAAGCCAGATTCTCCCCAATACGTGCCCCAAGAGTTCCGACCAATCCAATATTCCTCGCCGCTCGCTTCATCCACGCCATAACCCACAACTGCGAGCTCGTGGTTCATGAAATTTAGCAAGTGGGATTCGGCGTATATTCCACCCTTGTATTCGCTGTAGAACTTGTCGGTGACGTGAATGCCGCACGCAATCGGACCGCGCGTCGCGAGCTCTGCCTTCATCTTCTCTGCGTTCGACACCGGCCACCCCACGGCGTCGACATCCAAACCCCCGTGCACGTGGCCGTATTCGGAGAGCGTCCACCGTTTGTACCTTTTCACGGGTTTACACGTCCCAGGAAGGAACGGCTGGGGTGGCTGGCCTGGTGCACAGTCCTCGCAGATGCCCATCGGCTTGCACTTTCCGTCTCTCGCCTCGTACGCCTGGCATGTCTCGTCGGGGATTCCGTGAGCCGCGATGTACTCGTAAACCTGCGCAGGATCTCCTCCCTCGCAGCTACCACCCGCCCTGCAATTGATGAGCACCTGCGGAGCGAGTATAATCTCTGGGAACGTGGCGTTGCGAGCGATTTTGATGCGATCGGACAACGACGCGGTGGTTCCCATGGCCCAACAGCTGCCGCAGTATTGCGGGATGTGCTGATTCCGCGTCTCGGTGAGGTAGTTGACGCCGTCGACATCGCCCCAAAACACGTGCGTCGGGAGGTCGTTGCGCACATCCAGCTGCTCGTGTGGACGCGGGGAGATCACGCGCTCGCCGGCGAGGAACGTCGCCTTCGTGGTTCTGCAGTGTTTGTGCGTTCCAGCCTCACCTTCCTCCGGAAATGTTGGAGTGCGAGTCCCCGGGGAGGCTAGTAGCTTCGCGGTGTACCTGCCCGAGTGGGGCACGACCCGCGCGGCGCATCCGCCATTAAAAATGGCGAGCGCCGATATCACGAGGAGAATAAATGGAGAGGAGAGTCGCGCCATCGTGTTTGCGGGTGCGGCAGCCCCGGACTGTTTACGCTGACGACGACCTCGAGGGTTGCACCGGAAAGGGTGAAATGAAAGTTCGCGGGAGCCGCGAAAAGATGTGATGCGATCTCAAGTCGAGATCATCCTCGCGAAGATGGCGGACTGGCTGGAGGCCGGCCCTGGGTTTTATTCAAAGTTCGGACGACCCCCGAGCCGGCTCCACAAGCGCCATACCCTAGCTGGCGTGATACGCCTGGAGGGTCCGCGCGCGAGGGAAGTCAGACGCGCGCCTGGGGGCGTGCGCACTCACACGGCGGGCACTCCTTCGTGATACGTCCAGGCAGCTCTCCCCGAGGTGGAGTAATCTCTGGGGACTGCTGTGGACTGGGCAGCCGGGGTGTGAGGAGGCTTGGGAGGGCCAGTCAGATTGGGTACGGAGGCACGATCCGACGGTCGTGATACCGATCGAACGGAACGCGATACGCGATGTCGCGCCAGAACGGGGCCGGCGCGTCTTTCTCGTACGCAGGGCCCGGCTGGGCCCCGCGAGCGCATCCCCGCCTCGGTATCGGAGCCTGCGTTGCGACGGGCGTCCTGAAGTCTTCGCCGTCCTCCACGCGGTCGAGCGTGGTCGCGAGGGGCGTTGGCTCTGGATTCGGCAAGTGGATGCAGGACGCGTACGCAGACTCGTTCACGAGCGCGTTCAAGCCGCTTCCGAGGCGCGCGGATAAAGGTCGGGACAGTCGCGACGCGGGCGACGGGGGAGTCGGAGTTCCCGGGTCCTACGACCACGTCTACATAGACGTCAATAACGTGCTGCACGTCGCCGCGCACCACACCAAGACCGAGAAAGCTTTCTTCATGAAGCTCTTCGCGCTTCTGGATCTCAACATGCGTCGGACCAAGCCGCAGTACACGGTGACGCTGGCGCTTGACGGACCGGCGCCAATCGCGAAAACCATCACGCAGCGTCGCCGCCGCATCAGGCTAAGCAGCGGGGAGAAGGTGCCGCTGTCCGAGGATCCAGCCCGATTGCTCAAGATCGGCCTGACTCCGGGGTCAAAATTGTCGCTCAAGATCGACCGCGCGCTCGAGTACTACGCGGCGACCCGGCTTCTGAGCCGCAACTCACTTCCGAGGGGATTGCTTTTTGAGATATCCGGCACGAGGGTGCCTGGTGAGGGTGAAGTCAAGATCCTTCGGAGCATGAAGGCGAGGGTGTCAAACCCAAAATTCGATGGACACTCCCATTTGATCGTTTCGGAGGATAGCGACGCGCTGCTGTTGGCGATGACTGCTGCGCCTGCGGACACTTTTGTGCTTTCCTCCAAGCTTGTCTTTTCCGTGCGATCGTTCAACTCGGCGCTGGCGAACCAGCTGCCGCCGGGCGTGGCGCTGGATGGTGCAAGGAGAGACTTCGTGGCGCTCGCAGTGATGATGGGTAACGACTATCTCCCAGGTAGTAGGTTCGGGGTCAAGTACTCGTGGAGGGCGTACGTGCAGCTGCGTAGCGGCGAGAGGTCTGACGGCGGCGAAGGTGGTGGGAACGTGCCGTCCCCGTCTTCGAAAGTCGCTTGGGGACGGTACCGCGATTCACCTCTATTCCCGGCGCCGGATCCCCTTCTCGACGCACCTTTGTTTCCGGGTGAGCGAAGGCCCGGTAAGATGCGCCGCGGCGGTTTTGGTGAGAGCCGGGTATATGAGGAGGGCAAGCTCGCGTTCCGCCTGCCCCCTCCGGTAAACTGGGAGATGCTGCGGGACTTTGCCAGGGTGCTCGCGGACCCTGAATACGTAGAGTGGCAGGTGAACGATGGTCTCAGACCCCGCGCCGACGTACAAAGGGCGATCAACGCAGCGGCTGCCGCGGCAGCGACACTGAATCAGACGATTGACCTCGAGGATGACGAGGACGGCCCGGACGATGAGCTCATTGATGCGCTCATCGACGATGAAGATGAAAGTGTTCAGAAGGAGCCCTCTTTTTCGCTCATCCCCGGGGTCGCCGGGGTGGTGCGTGCTAAACTGGACCCATTGCGCAGCGCTAGACGTGCGTACGAGTATATCCACGGTGTTGGCTGGGTGCTGGAGATGTACTATGGCGGCGCGTGCCTCGACTACGGGTACCATTTTCAGTACTCACCAAGGGAGCATAACCAAGGGATTGCCGCGGCAATCGATAAGAAGTCGCTAGACGCGAACGCTTTCACAGCAGGTACGACCGCGTTCAAGGCGACTAAAGCGAGAAACACAACGGATGCTGCTGCGGCGGCTGCGGCTGCTGCTGCTGCAAACGCAGCGGCTGCGCAAGGATCCAGCGGATCTGGGTCAGGTGGAGCCTCTCGCATACCCCCGCCAGCGGTGGACATTGCCGACTTCCTGACGCTTCCCTTATCTTACGATCCCACGCTGGACCCGTTGAGAGATCGCGAACGCGCGGCCGTGGCGTACCTCAACAGGTACCCCATCACACCTCTAGCCTATTCGCTCGCGGTAATCCCGAGGGGCGGTCGTGCCATGCTGGCCAAGGGCGTGCGGCCGCTCGTGGACCAGGGTTCTCCCGTGCACCACCTTTTCAAGGACGACTACTGCGTGACGTGCATTAAGCATCGCATCGCGGCGGGTCCTCTGGAGCGCGTCATTCAGCAGGAGTCTGGAAACGGAGGGGGAAGCGGAGGCTCCATGGGGACAGCAAGCGCCAAGGGTAACGGTATTGTCGGTGGGGCGATGGTCCCGACGAAGCGGGGTCGCGGCGCTCGGGGCGCGCGGGGAGGGACAGGACACGGCAAGAAGGACGCGTCTACGGAGGCTGAGCGCTTGCTTGCACGTAAATTTGCGGGTGGCGACGAAACAATTCGATCCGCAGCTCGCGCAGGCGGCGACGTCGCGCGAGAGGCTCTCCGTAGGCTGAATCGTCGACACCTTGAGCACCTCTCGAAGGCGCCGCAGCATGCTCAGGATCGACCTCCACCTCCACTTAACGACCTCGAAGGCGCGGTCGCGCGCGTCTCTCTGGACGGGTTCCTGAGCGAGGACGAGGAAACACTGCGAACTCTCGGCGACCAGCCGGTGCTCATTTGGCACTCCGCTTACAGCGACCCGCCCGACCTGGACAGGAGTGCGCTCACGCCAGAGGAGGATCTGTCGGAATGGGTCGCGATGGTGACGCCCCCGGGGTGCCGGAAACTCGGGCCGGGGATGACCGACATTCGAAGGTACGATGGTGACGCCTCCACAGTTCTGTCGAGGTGGAGCGTCGGCGGAGAGTCGCCGACATCGTCGTCCGAGTCCGGCACAGGTGGTCCGGGGAGGGGAGATGCAGGCGGTGGGCGCGGCAGGCCAGCGTTCAGGAACGGAGGTGGATTCAAAAAGAGACCACCCCGAGGCAGAGGAGGCGAGCTCGCCCCGTCCTCGGCAACCGACCGATCGAACGATGAAGAGGGCAAAGGATCAACGGATGCACCGGCGAGCGCGCCTCCGGCTAACCGGCGATGGAGGCGCCAACCAGCGGGAGCCGCCGCCAGACGTCGAATCGGTGAGGGCATGTCTGACGGAGCCACGGAAACTAAGTCCGATGACCCGGCGCCTCCACCGGTTCAGGGCGGTGATAACGGTCGTCCAATGACCCCTGGCGATTTCCGCCGCAGGCGCAGTCCCGGCGGCTTTTACGGTGGCCGGGGTCGCAGTCGGGGGACAAAGCCGAGGGCACTGCCTCCTCGGATTGTTGGCTTTGGTGCTTTTGTATCTGTAGTCTTGTAATAAGTGTTAATACCTTTCACTAATCCTGAAGTCAATGACGTCGGCATCCGACCCAGGTTCGTCCACTCCTTCTCACTCGTACACCCTGGTTTTGCGCATCAGGTTCGGATCGTCGAAAACGCCGTCCTCCTGCGTGATGATTTCTGAGAACGCGCAGATTGTTCCTGGAGCGCCGACCACGTTGGTGTACTTGGCGTTGCCCGTGCGCTTCTTTCCAGCGGGCGTGTACTGCCTAACCCAGTTGTCGTACCCGCCTGAGACTTCCATAGCGGCCACGTACTCGAAACCAGCCGCCTTGAGGCGCTCCATGACGACACATGCACCATCGGGTTCGTTCTCAGCGTCAGCCGCTCCGACGATGAGCACACGAGCCGTCGCCGGATCTGGGAACATTTGCGCAAATTCCGTTTCAAAGTCGCCCCTCATCTCCTTCTCCCAGTGCAACGGTCTACCGACAACGTTTACGGCGGGTACGTTGGCGGATCCAACAACGGCCTCCCTGCTGTAGTCCCGAGCACCCCGCACGTCTACCACCTTGACGCCCTCCTCCTTGAACATGGCAAACGCATCCTTGACAGTGACCACCTCCCACCATCTCGGGTATTCAGGCTCTGGCTCGGGCTCAGGTTCAGGCTCAGGTTCGGGTGGGGGCGGGTTACGTCGCCGTTCCTCCGCGGCAGCTTCCTCTGAGTGTCTCAGTGCCTCGCGCGCCGCCTGGACCGCGCGAGCCTGCGCCTCCCTGATAGAGTCATCTTCCTCTACCATCTTGGCAACCTTCTCCTCGATACTCGGCTCGGGTGCCTCCTTCACCTCGCCGGCCTCCACGAGCTCTTCCCACGTCTTCTGGTAGCGCATGTACTCCTCGCTCAGTCGATTCTGATTCACTAGCTCCTGCTCCCTTGCCAGGTCTTCGGCGTGCTTGAACAGCACGGCCTCGGACATGTCCACACCAGATCCGGCGCCGTGGTTTACAAAATCCGGGCGCCAGTAGAGCAACTTCCCCGGATCCTCCTCGTCATCCGGTCGCTCATGGGTACGGTTTTTAATCAAAGTCTCACCCATCGCCTTAGTCACAAGGCGCTGACCTGTCAACGGGTCGGGTTCACCCTGAAAGGTGTACGCCCAACGAGCAATGGCTTCGTCATACATCCGGCTTCGAATGGCGCCGAAGAAATCCAGCGGTTGGTGGGAGTAAGCTTGCACCAGTCGCTCCACGGTGTCTCGGGGCACGTCGTCGTCCCTATACATGGCGTGTACCATGTCGCATATATCTTCTCGGGTCGGCGACCAATAGAATTTGTCCATGCGCCCGTCACGGAGAAGCGGTGCGTAAAGTGTGGAGAGATCGTTTCCGGTTATGATGATGGGCACGCGGCGGATGTACTCGTCGTCCCTGTACGCGTGAATCTCGTCGTCCTCCTCATTGGACACGAAGTTCGGATGGTCGCAGATGTTCATAAGAGTTCCCATCACCATCTGCGTATTCACTGTGGCCTGCGTTTGTTTGAACCATCCCACGCCCGCGTCGATGTCGTTGATGATCAGGCAGGTTGCCTTGCCGCGAACCTTCATGATCTCAGCAGCGTGCCTGTACCTGCGTCGTATCAACCGCCCGGGTTCGCCCGCCCATTCGTCCTCGAGTTCGCCCGCGGACATCACCACCGGATGCACGCCAAGCGCCTTGCACGCGAGCTCGAGGTTGAACGTCTTGCCGCACCCCTTCGAGCCCCAGATGCCGAGGATTAGCGGCACCCTTGTCAGGCCGAGCGCGTTCTCCCCGACCCCCGGATTGGTCGAGTCCATGAGCAGGTTCTTGGCGATGTGCAGAGCTACCCTGTCCACGAACTGCTTGGGCACGTGAAACTCCCCGACCAGGTTGTTGAACGACCGCTCCATGGTGAATCGCAACTTGCCGCTCGCGATGTCCGAGTCCGCGCCGAGGTTAAACTTGGAGTTGTTTTTCCCGGCGAACACGTCGTCAACGACCCCATACCTGGCACCGACCGCTGTGTTCATGTTCTCGCTCTGCCTGCCCAGCTCCACGAGATAGTCCACGCCTTTGGCAGCCTGTGTGGACTCTCGGGTCGTCCAGGAGCTGCGATGCTCCTTGTCGGACTTCCAGTAGTCGTGGTACTCCACCCCCTCGTCATCGGACGAGTACGCGCGAGGAGTGACCAACGTAGCCGGGGCCGCCGTGAAACGAGCCTTCGAAGAGCGACTCCCGCGCGATTGAACGCGTGCGCGGCGTAGAGTTGAGCCACATGCACATCGTGCCGTCCACGCGGACGCTGTGCTCGACGTGCCGGGCATCAAAACCGTCATGCCGGTCTCGTCGTCGCTCGCGTTCCGGGTGCAATGGTCGTCCGGTCTCGGCTGGCCCGGATGGATTCCGCTGCCGGATTTGTGGCCGGAATCGTCTTTCGGACTTTCGCGCGCCGCGCGGCACGCGAAAAGTGCTCTTTCCATTTTATTGTCAACGAGCTCTCGCCTGCCCTCACTTGCGACTCCCATACCTCACACCCGGCGCTCGATAGGATGCCGTCGCTCGCGGCTGCAAACATCGCAGTCACCGCCGCGTGGTCACGGGCGAGACGAAGTGCTCGTGTTCTAACGGTCGCTGCGGCTGGATCCGGCAACGCGACAACCGAGGTTTCGTCCTCATCGATCGGTCGTAGAGGTGCGCTCGTGGGTTTCGGCGCGTGCGTCCTCGGTGCGGCGTCTCCCGCGAACGCTGCGGTCAGACTACTTCCCACCGATCTCGATCCGCGGCGGAGATTCTTTCAGAACCTCGTGGAGCCGTGGGAGCCGTATTTCGGTTGGGGCGAGAGAGTGACAGTTCGGCGGGAGCTCGTCCCCGGTTCGATCTGGAGTCTTGAGCAAGAGCAAGCGCTGGACGTGCTCGCCATGAACATCCGGACGACGGTTGTGAAACTGAAGAGCACGGGCGGCTTAGTCGTTTTCTCGCCGCAAGCGCCGACCAGAGAATTCTTCGAGCTGCTCGACGAGCTCGGCGTGGTTGAACATGTAGTGCTGCCAACGTATGCCCTGGAGCACAAGGTGTGGCTGCCTCCTCTGTCTCGGCGATATCCGCGAGCGAAGATCTGGGTGACAGAGGGCATCTGGAGCGTCCCTGTCGACTTGCCCTTGGAGTGGCTGGGCATCGAGAAGACAGGTACGCTAACGTTGGACCGCAGAGGCCTTCCAGACGATGCCGAACGCACGCCTCCGTGGCTGGATGAACTGGACTACCGGGTGCTGCGCGTGGACACCGCGGGTGCGAACCCGTACATCGAGACGTGCTTCTATCACCGCGAGTCAAGGTCGTTACTCGTCACGGACCTAGTTCTATCCATCCCAACTTTTCCTCCGGAGGTTATCTCGAGGAACCGGCTGCTGAACCTCGCGCCGGATGATCCAGCGGACGCGCCCGCGGCGCTGACGGATGAGAATCTCATGATTGGATGGGCAAAGGCGAGCCTGGTTGTTTCCTTCCTTGGGCCATCGAGGCAGAGCCAGGTGGAGGATGGAGAGTTTAAAGGGAAACTCAAATGGGAATCGGGGTACGAGAAGTCTTTTGAGTCCATCAGGGAACGCACGATTCCCTCACCGATCCTTCGCACGCTGGTGTTCAGCAAAGGGCGCGGATTCACGCGCGATTTCATCAACGTGCTGTGTCGCGATTGGGGAGACGAAGAAACCGGATTTGTCCAAATAATTCCCGCACACTACGACGCGCCGATAGCGGCGGGCCCCGCCGAGCTCAGAAGAGCGTTCGCGTTCATCGACCAGCCAGGGACCGACGGGCTCGGATTAGCCGCCCCGGGCGCGGAACTGCCGGAGGAAGACATGAAGCTGCTCAAACAGGTGAACGACGTGCTGGTGAAGGTTGGACTTGGATCGTAGCTCTTCGATGTTACCTTGAAGGTACGAAGGTAAAAAACACATCCCTACGAGATACACTGATGCTAATTGTCTATCTACTCACCATACGCCATAGGAAGAAGCCCATCTCAAGACGTTCACCAGAGGCAGGGGCTGCTTCTAAGGATAACCGTCTCCATAGCCTCCATTGTCTCCATAGCCTCCATTGTCTCCATAGCCTCCATTGTCTCCATAGCCTCCATTGTCTCCATAGCCTCCATTGTCTCCATAGCCTCCATTGTCTCCATAGCCTCCATTGTCT
>Ga0181571_10000265_pt1 | contig 32877 bp, 32 predicted proteins | sample 101ome_17_FD_132440 | JGI IMG/M metagenome (GOLD analysis project Ga0181571, IMG submission 132440) | Coastal salt marsh microbial communities from the Groves Creek Marsh, Skidaway Island, Georgia - 101407AT metaG (megahit assembly) | ecosystem: Environmental > Aquatic > Marine > Intertidal... | reverse complement strand
TGCAGCTTCACTCATGTATTCCAAAACCATTTCCAGCGGCACATTGCGGAAATTCATGCGCAAACCTTCTTGGGCGAGATTATTGCCAGCCGGGCTCGCTTGAGATGTGACCTCCTCCTGCTGGGCAAGGGTCATCATGGGCAAAACAGGCATGCAGGCCAGCAGTCCCATCACGCCAGCAGCCAAGGTTGATCTGTAGTTTTTCATGGTCTTCATTGTCCCATCTGTTGTTTGCGTCTCTCCATCATTTGCTTCAAAATATCACTAGCTGAGCCATCCACAATCGAAGCAGAGGCCGAATCCTCTGATTTTTCATCGGCCGCAGAACCAGGTCGATCACTGGAACGGCTGGAGCGCGAGGCGAAGGAGGAGGATCGGCCAGATCGGTCAGATCGACTGCCTCCACCATTCCAAGAGGCCCGGTCCTGGGTTTTCCAGGCTTCATCGGCTCGCCGAGAGCGGCCCGCACCCACTTCCAGGTCAATGGTTTCCCCCTCCAGCTCCAGCACTACTTTGTCAAAGGCAACCTCCCGAAGGATATGACCGCCGACATCTTTTCCCAACTCGAAGCTCCCAGTCCAATCCCGCTCAGTTCCCTCAAAAAACGCCAGAATCCGCTGGCCGTAGGTCATGGTTCCCAGAAGGGTGAATGACTCTTCACGGGGAGGCTCAGGTGGCCTTTCACGTCGTGGCTCCCTGGCCTTGCGGCGATCAGGGTCAAAAATGTTACGCTCCTGAATCAACTTGAATTCGGCCATGGACGGCGAATCGGGCTTCAAGATAACTTTCCTGTTGCTAGGTGCCTTATCCTCGTCGTTTGAGGCCTTTTCCTCGTCACTCCCGGTCTCTGACTCGCTGACCTGATCCTGGGTCGGCTCGTTCGAGGACGCTTCTTTATCTTCAGACGCCTGATCGGTCACTTTGGTTTCATCTGTTTGAGCTTCCAGAGGCTGAAGTAGCCCAGCAGCTGCAAAGAACAGACCCATGCAGCTTACTTGTATGAAATTGAGCAGTTTTTTCATCATTTCAAGGCCTCCGGCAGTAGCAGTCCACTGAAGTTAAGGTTCATGCCAATGCTCGATCCCTTGTCATCTCGTTGGGTGAGTTCCAACAGATTGACCTGAAGGGCCAGATCATCAGACTCCAAGGCGTGGACGAATTGAATGATTTCAGAGAGATCTCCATACCCATTGGCTCGGCATTCTAAGAGCAGGTGGCCATCATCGGCCGTACGCCAGCTGGGCTTGATGGAGGTAAAACTGATGCGACTGGCCCTAGCCCAGCGATCGACTGATTCGAGCACCTGATTTTCGGAGACGGATCGATCCCTCGGGATGGCGGCCTGCCACATTTCAAGCCATTTACGCCGGATGGCAGATTCCCTGTCCATGAGAGCCTGCCCACGCAGCACCTGCTGATCCAGGATTTCAATACGATCTCTCCTCTCCTTCCAGGTCGCGGACAAAGGACCTAAAATCACCTTGTCTCCAAAGAGGATGGCCACCGCTGCCACGGCAAGGGTGACCAGGATTTTTTCTCGACCTAAAGCGCTCATGGTTGTGCGACCTCCCAACGATATCGGAATGAAAATTGTGTCTGTTGATCGTCCCGGACTTGATCCACAGTCAGATCCTTGACTTGGGGCGAGTTGCGCAGCTTGTCCAGCATGTCCAGCCACGCACGGTTGCTCCGGGCCAAACCAGAGCAGGAGACCACCCCATGATCTCGGATGTCCAACTCCTTGACCCACACTTCACCTTCTTCGGGAAAGGCCTCCGTCAGATGCTGAATGCATTGCAGGGTCGGTATGCTTGAATCAAACCATCCGCGATACTGACGTATGCGTTCCTGAAGCGTTTCCAATTCCTTGACCGGATCCTCCATGGCAGCCCACTGTTCCTCCAGGGCCTGCAGGGTTTGCCCCTGCCAGAAAAAAACCAGGCCTACTGTAAGGATGGCCGCTGCCGCACCGCCTCCAATCCACTTGCTGCGCCCATCGGAAAAGCGTTGACTCCATGCCTCCAGTCGACTGGATCTGGGAGCAAGGAATTCGATGGGATTAGAGGGCCCATGAAAGTAGTCCTGAGCCAGGCAAGTTGCCAGCGAGGGCTGCTGCGGCGAGACCTCGCGGCAAGCCATACCCAATCGTTCACTCAACTGGGCCATTGCCTGCTGGATGGCAGGATGGGCACTGGCCCCTGGCGAAAGCAGACAGGTCCGAATCGAACGCTGCATGTTCGGGCAGAGTTCACCCAGGCTGATCTTGATCTCTCGTGCCAGCTGATGGGCCTGATCGGATTCACTCAAGGATCTGGCCAGGACCAGCGACCCTCCGCTGATGGCAAGGAGGTCAAAGCCTGAAGGCGTCTGCATGAGGCAGAGCGCGTGCTCCTCACCCAATGAGCGCAAGAACGTTTCACCTGCCTGGGCTAAGGACCAGCTCAGAGGCACAAGGCCTGCTTGCTCAAGGATATCACTCATCACGGCCAGTCTTTGGCTGGCCAGTGCCATCATCAGCACGTGGGACTTTCCATCGGCACCAGAGAATGCAGCTCTGGACACCCTCAAGCCTTCCAGAGGAAAGGGAAATTCGCGTTCGGCCTGAGTATCGAAAAAACTCTGAAGGTCCTCTTCCTCAAGCGGTGGGACTTCAGTGCGAGCCGAAAAAAGTGCCCCGATGGGCAGAGTCACCAGGCATTGTTTCTCGCGAATCCCATTGGATTCGAGAGCTTGTCGAACCATGGCTCCCAGACTGGCAGGTGTCTGCTGCAGGTAGTCCGCCGGCAAGGTCACCGTTGCTTTGGCCTGGGCATGGGGTTGCCTGCCGTTCTTGCGAACCCATTCTAGGGACAGGAAGCCATACCCCCACTCAATGGAGACCACAGAGGTCGGCCGTTTCTTGGTCCACATCATCATTTCACCCGCCATTGGCTTACAAACATCTTGATTTCTTCCTTGAGGGGCATGCCAAGAGCCCACCCCTCACGCTCCAAATCTCTTCGGAATACGACCGTTGGCTCCTCACCACCGGTATCAATCAGAAACTGACTGCGTCGGAACCCCTGGCCATTCTGCCCCACGGCCACCACATCCACCGAATAGGCATGGCTGGTCCCGACTAGATAATCCTGCGTTTCGGAAAGACCGCTATCACCCAAAGCTTCACTCACCCAAGCGATATCCTCTCCCAGGGTCGACTGCGAGGCGCGGGCTGAAATGATCTGCTGGGCTTTTTGTTCATCCATTCCGGGTAGGCACGCTAAGACCACGGCACTGGCTGTGTTGACATTAACCTTCAGGGTTGCTTCACCTTCTTGAAGCGTCAAAGTGTTGGAGGCATCGCCTGACTGAGCGGTTTCACTGTCGGCCTCGGCCTCAGCCCGGGTAAACACCGTGAGGTAGTCCACAAGCCCGGCGTCAAGGGACCCGTCGGCATTGTCAGCCGGAGGCGTCAGGCTACCGTCATTTTCATTGGGATCCAGGATACCATTGCGGTTGGTGTCTTCCCCATAAACCACCAGAGGGTCTGCCCCATAGACCATCATCAGCTCATCCACCGAGTCAAAGGGAGCGTTCTTGATCCCTCGGGAGGGCATCAGTCGGCCATAGGTCGATGCTTCCGCCCCACCATCACTCACTTCCTCGTCTTCATCTCTCCAGTCGATGATGGCCGCCGCAAATTCTGGAGTCATGTTAGGCAGGGCTTCAAGCATCTCCTGGGTCGCAAGATTGATATCAAGTTTCCCCCCTTCATCGACCAAGCTGAAAGCCGGCAGGGTTTGGTTGCTGGGGTTGTCATGCTTGCCCAGGAACCAGAAAATCGACTTGCCCACCAATCCCTTCTCAGTGGTGTAGGTGGAGGCCTCAGGCATGGTGCCAGGCTCCTCGAGGTTGGCCAGCACGTGCTTGGCATAACGCAGGCCACCTTCCAGTGCCTGTTGAGCTTGGAGTCCCTGCAAGTATTGATCGGATGCCCTGAACTCAAAGAACATCGCCTGAGCAAAATAAAGGGTCACACTCACCAAGCCAAGCGCCACCCACATGACAATGATGAGCACCGAACCCCGGTTAGACCGAGATCGCGGATAACCCAAGCATCTATTCAGATGGGCGTTATGTCCTGTCATGTGCCAAAAATTCTAGGTTGAATTCCAATAAGCAGACGCCGGCGCCGGGCATCTGGTTACAATTGTTTGCGGTTTGCGCCCAAGCCGTTGGCTTAAGGCATTCGAACCCTCTCAGCGCCCTCCTGCATTGGCAGCCTGCCCTGTGTCGGCATCTCCTTGGGTTGTTTCCCCATCCTCCTCGGCTGCCTCTTCGACTTGAGCCGTCGATATCAGGGGCACAATCGTCTCAAGCACAGGGTATTGGCGTTCATCATTAAGTCCTGAGGATAGCGCCTCCTCCCCAGCTGGAAGAAAGGTGATCCGAATCCGCACTGCCAAGGGAAGTTTGGGATCATCGGTTGATGAGTCCCAGTTATCCTTCCAGTATTGCCCGTCATAGTATTGAAATGCCAGCGAGTGAACCGAACTGACCAACGCCTGCGGCATCATCAGGGTTTCAAGCCCGTTGGCAGGGACCAGATTGCGGGTCACCTCCCGGTAAAGAGCCCAGCCGGATTGGGTTTGCTCCCGCAACTCCGTCATGGGTTGTTGCAGGTAATACCTGACTTTTTGCAGATGCCCCCAGGGAAGGTTGGTCTGGACCACACCCGAGGCAGTGTAGAGGGTCAGCTGATCCGAGCGCGCCACCCCCCCACTGAGGGTTTCTCCGATGAATTCCTGGGCAAAGGCTGTTTCCTTGAGGGCGCACTGGCGCAGGTCCTTCTCCATGATTTCCATGACCCGCATCCGTGTGTTGAGGGCATCCATGCGCTCCTGACTGCGGTTTCTCATGGACAGGGAACCCATAAGGGTCACTTTCATGACCAGAACGATCATGGCAAAGGCAGCACTGGCCATGAGTAACTCCAAGAGGGTAAAGCCTGCTGAAGATACCCAGGGCTCTTTGGTCCTGAGATTCAGGTGGGGTATTTTCATGGGGCATCCTCCACCAGAGTCGAGAGTTGAATTTGATGGGACTTACCCTGAACAGGGAAAGTCACCACGCAGGTCAGCTCCTGCATGTCATCCTGAGCCCACGCGGTCTGGATCAATTGCCACTGATAGGTAGGATACTCAGGGGCAAAATCTCCCCGCGTGGCTGAGGCACTCCAGGCCTGGGTAGCAATGACTTCATTGAGCTTACCATGGGCCAGGAAGGCGGCCATGCGCTTTCGCTCAGCAAACACCGAAGCACGATTGGCCAGCGAAAGACCCTGCATCACCACCGGTATGAGGATCGCCATGAACACCATGGCTGCCAACACCTCGGCAAAGGTGAAACCAGACTCAGTAGACCGGAGTCTGGTAAACTTCGCTTTGGAGGGAGACCATTTCATTGCCTTGACGTATCTCGAACCGCAACCCGTTAACAGACCTGGCGATCTGGAGTTTCTGGTCAGGATTTTTTTTGTTTTTCAGATAAAACCCAGGAAGGCTGGCCACATCCAGGTGACCATCGGGGTAGTAAATGATGCTGGCGGCCGTCGGGGCAAACAGCGAGGTATTGTCCAATTCCAGAGCCAGTTCAGAAGGCAGGCGGTAAACGTGCCTGGCTGCTGCGGTCTCCGATGCGTCAACCGGCAGGACCTGCGCCTGCACCCCGTTGAGCTCGCGCATGCCATAGACCCCCTTTTCGGTATCAAACCATGCTTGGGTGGGGAAACCACTGGCAATCGCCTCACGTCGAGTCATCTCAATGAGCGAGATCAGACGACGCCCTTCTTCACCCAACCCTGCAGCTCGAAAGAAAGCCGAGAGCGAAGGGGCCACCACGGCCATGACACCCGTCAAGATCACCATCACCATGATCAGCTCAAGCAGGGTAAAACCACACTGCCTGCTTCGACCAAGGGAACGATTCATTGGGGCTGGGTTGTAGCCGATCATAGTCCTGCCCCTTGAGCTGCTACCAGAGCCGCCTAGTTGTTGCGAGTGTTATCCCAGTTGGTGATATCATCGGTACCCCCAACCCGACCGTCAGGTCCCATGGAGAGGATGTCGTAACCACCATTATTCTGCTTACCAGGATACTCGTAGACATAGCCATTACCCCAGGGATCCAGCGGAATACCCTTCTTAAGATAGGGGCCTTGCCAACTGGTGGCGTTGCTGGGCTGTTCGACCAACTCTTCGAGCCCATCACTCCCAGAGGGGTAATAGCCGTTGTCGGTCTCAAACATGTCCAAGGCGATCTCGATGTTGGCTATTTGACTGCGTGCAGCTGTCTCTTTTGCCTGCTGGGATCGGCCCGCAAATTTGGGCACCACGACCGCAGCCAGCGCGGCCAGGATCACCAGAACCAGCAACATTTCAACCAGTGTGAAAGCGCCTTGTCTGGTTCCCAGGTTTCGTTTTTTGCTCGTATTCAATTTCATGGTTCAATTAGAGGCGTTTGCTTATTTAATGTAATCCTGAATCGTGAAGATGGGAATGACCATTCCTATGAAGATGGTCCCAATGAACCCCGCAATCAAGAAGAGCATCAATGGCTCCATCAGAGAAACAGCGGTTTTGAGCTGCTGATCCAAGTCTTTTTCGGTGGTCGCGGCCAAACGGATGAGTTCCTGATCCAGGCGTCCACTTTCTTCAGCCACCGAAACCATTTCCAGAACCGATCCATGAAAGAGGATCCGACAGTCCGAAAGACTCCGGGCCAGGGTTTCACCCTTCTTGACCCGTTCAATGGATTCAGCAACGGCATCAACCAGGATCTGGTTGCCGATGGAGCGCCGGGCCACATTCAGCCCCTGAATAAGCGGGACCCCTGCCTGCAGCAGCGTACCCAGCATGCGGCAGAAGCGGGCCATGGCAAATTGAGCATTGAGGGGGCCTATGACGGGCAGGCTCAACATGGCTTTTTCAAAGCGACGCCGTCCCTTTTCGGTCATCAACCAGTTACGGATGACAACAGACAAAACACCCGCCCCCATGAAAAGAAACAACCCGTAGGCCTGACAAAATTCGCTGGTTGACACAATCACCTGCGTCAGCAAGGGCAAAGCGGCATCAAAGCCCTCAAAGAGGACCTTGAAACGCGGGATGAAGAACATCATCAAAAAAACGAGCACACCCAGGGCAAGGAAGAGTAGCACCACCGGGTAAATCATGGCCGACAACACCTTACCCCGCAGCTCCTTGTCCCGAGACTGGAAGTCGGCAATTTGGCTCAGAACCAAATCCAAGAAACCACCGGTTTCACCCGCTTCCACCATGGCGACATACACCCTTGGAAAGGTTTCGGGGAATCTGGACATGGCATTGGCCAGCGACAGGCCATCGACCACCAGGTCATGCACAGCCTTCCACTTTTCGCCAGCAGCCGGTGAAACCGCTTCGCGGTAGAGGATGACCAGGGCACGACTCAAGGGAACCCCGGCAGCAAGCAGGCTTGAGAGCAGACGGGTAAAATTCTCCAGCATCTTGAAGGTCACCTTGCCCGAGCCCCAGCTGAATCCTTTTCCAGAAGCAGCCGTGTTCCCCCCAGATTCCTGCTTTTCAGTCAAACGAATGGGTTTGAGCCCCAGACTCTCAATCTTGCGGAAGGCATCCTGACGCCCTCCGGCTTCCAGGTCTCCCTGGGCAATCCCGCCATCGGACTTGAGTGCTTTGTATTGGTAAAAGGCCAAAATAAGTGAGATCGATTAACGGAGTGAAAGCTCGTCATCCTTGGTCACACGCATGATTTCATCAGGCGTGGTGACTCCCTCCTGAACCAGACGCCACCCATCCTGGCTCAGTGTGCGCATGCCTTCCTGACGAGCCATCTGCTTGAGTTCACCACTGGAACATTGCTGCAGGATTTTTTGACGGATGGGGAGGCTCACCGCCATCATTTCAAAGACGGCACGACGCCCATGGTAGCCGGTCTGCCTGCATTCACGACAGCCTACGGCTTTGTAAATAGGGGTTTCTGCAGGCATTTCAAGGGTTTCCCGCAAGGCCTTCACTCGATCAGAGTGGTCTAACTCGCGACACTGCATGCAGAGGGTTCGTATGAGGCGTTGAGCCAGGACACCTTCCAGAGACGATGCCACAAGATAGGGTTCGATCCCCATGTCGATGAGCCGTGTCATGGCACTGGGGGCATCGTTGGTATGCAGGGTCGAAAAGACCAGGTGCCCAGTCAATGAAGCCTGGATAGCGATCCGGGCGGTTTCCTCATCTCGAATCTCACCAATTAGCACCACATCAGGATCATGGCGCAAGATGGCGCGCAGTCCTCGCGCAAAGGTCAGACCCGATTTTTCGGAAACTTGAATCTGATTAATACCGCGGATTTGATATTCAACCGGGTCTTCCACGGTGATGATTTTTCGCACCGTGTCATTGATGGTGTTGAGGGCCGTGTAGAGGGTTGTGGTCTTGCCACTACCTGTGGGTCCTGTGACCAGAAAAATCCCATGCGGCATCTCCAGGATCTGTTCGAAAAGCTTGAGCTCACGCGATGCCATGCCGATCTGATCCAAGCCAGGGACCGATCCATCCTGACGGAGCAAGCGCATCACCACCGCTTCGCCATGCAGCATCGGGATGATCGAGACGCGCACATCGACCTCACCCTGGCGCACCTTGAGCTTGATACGCCCGTCCTGAGGCAGCCGTTTTTCAGCAATGTTCAGGTGACTCAGGATCTTCACACGCGAGACAATGGCAGGCTGAAAGCGTTTGATCTCAGCTGGAACCGGCACGTCTTGGAGCACACCGTCAATGCGGTATCGGATCTGCAGCTCGTTCTCGAAGGGTTCCAGATGGATATCGGTTGCTCGTAGATCAATGGCATCACTGAGCACTTGATTCACAAAGCGAATGATGGAGGCATCCTCTGCGGCATTCTCAAGGTCGGTATCCACCGAGAGATCATCATCCACAACCTGAAAGGAGGCATCGTCCTTGAGGGTGTCAATGGTATCAGCCCCAACGCCCAAGCGCTTTTTGATTTCACGCTGGATGGCCTCGCTTGGAGCCAATACCGGATTGAGCTTGAGCCCAGTCAGCGACTTAAGAGTATCCAGTCCTTGGGTGGCAAACAGACGGCTGGTAGCCACGTCCACCGATCCATTGGAGTGGCTCAGGGGCAACAAGCCTTCCTTGAGCAACAAGCGGGCCGGAAACAGACCCAATACCTCCTTCTCAACCTCCAGCTGCTCCAGATCAGAGTAGGAGACTGAATATTCTTCTGCCAACCATCGCAGGATTTCCGGCTCCGATTGGAAGGAGCCCTCCGCCCCGCCACCCTGACGGCTTGCAAGCCATTCGGCGTCCGAGGCGGAGAGCTGTCGGGACTCGACCATCGTCTGGAGTAATTCAGTCATGCCGAGCCCCGTTACTTTCTATTCATTTCTGGATGATCACCTGTATCAATTAATGATACCCATCAACACGGCCTGAGCTTCCTGCTTGACAGTGAGCACGGACTTCAAAGTGTCCTGTGCCTTTTTCAAGTCGGCCTCTTTTTTGTCACGTGCTGCACGGAAAGCTGCCAGCTTGGCTTCGATATTGGAGCCAGATTCGATCGCACTTTGAAGCGCCTCGAGTTCTGGATCAGCATCCTGATTGCCTCCACGACCCCCACGGCCACCAGCACCACCGCGACCGCCAAACATCATGCCGCCGCGACCACCACGTGCATCACGCTGCTTGGTCTGAACATCCTCAATCAGTGGCTGGATGGCTTTGAATTCAGCATCCGAGAAGCCAAGCTGCTCTTGATAACGTTCCATCATCCTTGCACGCATCTCGGCTGGATCAAAATTCCCGCGGCCTCCACCGGGGCCTCCCTGGCCACGGCCTTGGGCCTGCAGATCAGCGTTGCCTAAAGTCATCGCCACGAGGGCGAATCCCAACAAAATTAGTTTTCTTAAATTGATCATACGGGAGAACTAGACGAGGGAGGGGGCCCGAGGGTTACAGGCTTTTTGTCGGGCCACAAAGATTTCATCCAGCATTCGATTCAAGTCGGTTATGCCTCAACCCGAATCACGGAGCAAACATTTCATAAAACCGCAACCCAGCCATGACATAGGCTCAGGCTGAACGGATGACTACCTTTAAAAACCGACAAAAATCTCTTTCCCGCTAGAGCCATTTCATCTTCGGAAGATCCTGACTGTCAATGAGCCCAACTGGCCTTTCATTTTCATCCACCACGATCAGGTCATCAATGGGACGCTGATCAAATAAGTTAAGGGCCTCCACTGCCAAGGCTTCTTTCTGAATGGTCACGGGTTGCCTCGTCATAACCAAATCCACCGATTCATCCAAAGAAAAATGGGGTGCAGCCAGGCAGCGTCGCAAATCACCATCGGTGAAGACCCCTACCAACCGCTCAGACTCATTCACCAGACAAACGCATCCTGATTTCGCCTTGCTCATGACCATCAGGGCTTCCTTGATGGTGACTTGGTCGGAGGCTACGGGATGACGCTCACCCGAACGCATCACATCTTTCACCCGCAGGAGCAGTGCCCTCCCAATAGCCCCGGCAGGGTGTCGGGTGGCAAAATCTTCTTTTCGAAACCCTCTCGCCTTCAGGACGGCCATGGCCAGCGCATCCCCCATGACGAGCATGGCGGTGGTGCTAGAAGTCGGAGCCAGATTGAACGGACACGCCTCTCGAGGAACGGTCACCGTCAGAAGATGGTCACAGGCCTGTGCCATCGTGGAACCGGCATCCCCACAAATCCCAATGAGAGTGACTTCGATCCTGCGGAGGGCTGGGAGCAGATGAATCAGTTCCTCGGTTTCTCCGGAATAGCTGAGCAAAAGCACACCATCACCCTTGGAAACCACCCCGACATCCCCATGCAGAGCATCCACACTGTCGAGTAAGACGCTGGTCGTGCCCGTACTGGTTAGGGTGGCGGCAATTTTACGCCCAATGTTGCCGGACTTGCCAATGCCCACCACAACGATCTTTCCACGGTTCGTCAGGATTGATACGAATCGTTCGACTACCTCATTGAAAGAAGTATCCAGGGAGCCGCGGACGGCATCCAGGGCCTCCAGTTCAATCTGGAAGACTTCCCTGGCATGATCAATGGGACTGGGAGACTGGGTCATGACTTTGAAAGTCGCGAGGTGCGATCCACCCCTTGAATGGTCAGAGCATCCATCATTTCCTGCACGCTCTGGGCTTTCTCAAGCGAAACCAATCGGCTTGCTTTTTGGTAACCAAAAACCTCTTCGATGGAACGAAAACCCAACTGACCATCAGAGATTTCCAAATGACGCGAATCCATCAAGGCAGGGTGAACCACCCCAGCTGCATGGCATACGCGCAGAATTTCCTTTCTGAAAGTCTTAAGATATTGAGCGAGGCGCAAGGATTTGTCGCTTGGATCCAACCCGCGTTTGAGCCAAGGATTTTGCGTGGCCACCCCAGTAGGGCATTTGCCTGTGTGACATTGCTGCGCTTGGATGCAGCCAATGGAAAGCATGGCCTCTCGGGCCAGCATCACCCCATCACAGCCCAGTGAAAAAGCCATGATCGCAGCATCAGGAAACCCCAGTTTGCCAGCACCCCAAAACACCACCTGCTCGTGCAGGCCATGCTGGTAAAAAGTCTGATACACCCTGCTGAAACCCTGTTTGAAGGGTAAGGCAACGTGATCGCTGAACACCAAAGGAGCCGCACCTGTGCCGCCTTCAGCCCCATCAATGGTCACAAAGTCGACCCCCCTCTGGTCAGCTGCCATATGCCGAGCAAGGCTTTCCCAGAAATCCATCTGACCTACCGCTGACTTGATTCCCACAGGCAAGCCAGAAATCGCAGCCAAGGATTCTACAAAGTCAAGTAGGCTGTCCACATCACCAAAAGCACTGTGTCCTGGCGGGCTGAAGCAGGATTGCCAGGGTGGGATGCCTCGGATTCGAGCAATTTCTGGCGTGACCTTACTGGCAAGAACCACCCCTCCAAGACCGGCCTTCGCTCCCTGGCTGAGCTTGATCTCGATGGCCTTGATGCCAGGGTTGGCCTGCACTTTGTCACGGAAGGCAATCGGATCGAATTGGCCTTGGGCATCGCGACAACCGAAATAACCGGTTCCAATCTGCCAGATCAAATCACCACCCTGTTGATGATAGGGGGCAATCCCTCCCTCGCCCGTATTGTGGAGGGCCCCAGCCATGGCACAACCCCGGTTGATAGCTTCCACCGCAGGCCCACTGAGACTTCCAAAACTCATGGCCGAGACATTGATCACCGAGGCTACCCTGAAGGATCGAGCCCTGGAACGGGACTGCCCGAGGACCTTGGCACAGGGAATCGGGTAATCAGGTTCTCCCAAAGATCGACTCAATGGAAAACCCGATTGTTTGATGAAGAGGTAGTTTGGGCTCAGATCCAGATCATTGTCTGTGCCGAACCCAAAATAATCATTCTGGCCTTTGGATGTGGCATAGACCCAGCGACGCTGGTCACGGCTGAAAGGGCGCTCCTCGTCGTTGCTGGTGACAATATACTGGCGTAGTTCTGGACCGATGGACTCAAGGAGGTATCGAAAATGTCCCAGAAGAGGGAAATTGCGCAGGATGGCATGCCGCTTTTGCAGCAGGTCATAAAGACCCACTCCTAGCAACAGGATCACAACTATCCACAACCAGGCTGGCATGATGATATCGACGCCCCGAGCAGGAGTATTGACTGCTTCGGCAAGGCTACAAACAAGACAATGGCAGTCGGGACCACCCTCGGCAAGTCACCAGAACTCAGAGTGCTCAAGCCAGGTCGCTGATGGACTTGATCACCTTACCCACCAGACCATACTCCACTGCCTCAGAAGGGCTCATCCAAAAATTGCGATCACTATCCTTCCTGACACGCTCAATGGGCTGACCGGTCTGGTCGGCAAAGGTCTGATTCAGGCGTTCGCGCATCTTGATGATTTCTCGCGCCTCAATCTCAGCGTCGGAGGCCGACCCCCCCACCCCACCCATGGGCTGATGGAGCATGAATCGTGTGTTGGGCAAGCTCAGTCGGTACTTTTTGGGAGGTGCGGCGTAAATCAGCGCACCGGCGCTGGCAACCCATCCAGTTCCGACGACATAAACCTTGGATTTAACGAATCGGATCATGTCAAAAATGGTGTCTCCAGACTCAACATGCCCCCCTTGGGAATTGATGATCACCTTGATGGGGTCATTCGATTCATGGTCCATGACCAGCAGGCTTTGGGTCACCCTCTCGGCCACTTCCTGGTTGATCTCGCCGTAAAGGGTGATGATCCGCTGCTTCAACAGGGATTCAGTGATCTTGCTGGCAGCGGGTTTCTTAGGTTCGGACTCCTGACAATCTAGCCTCATCGTGGTGACAAGATGAGCCGAGGAGTGGCTGGGTGCAAGCGATATTTGGCTCTGCTGGAGGCGTGGTCCAGATTTCCCTCAGCCGAACGAGGACGCAATCAGGGGTGGGAGGGGGGCGGCCGACATGATGTGGGATCCCACCGTTTGAATCCCCTACCTCGCGGGCCTTTGCCTGGCTTGGATTGCTGATTGAAATCAGGCTTGGCATGATCCTAGACTCACACGCAATCGATTATGAACAAAACCACTTTTTCACCTTCCAGCTCCCCCAAAGCCGTAGGCCCCTACAATCACGGCTGCCGCATGGGTGACTTGTTGTTCACTGCGGGTCAGATCCCCCTGGACCCGAATACGAACACGCTGGTTGAGGGAGACATCAAGGCACAGACCCAGCAAGTTTTAGAAAACCTTCAAAGCTTGCTTCAGAGCCAGGGACTGAACCTTTCCCATGTCCTGAAAACCACTGTATTCATGACCGATCTGGCTGAGTTTGGAGGCATGAACGAGGTGTATGCCCGCTATTTCCAAACCGATCATCCTGCGCGATCCACGATACAGGTAGCGGCTCTTCCTATGGGAGCCAGGGTAGAAATTGAGGCAATCGCTCACGCCTGAAGGCTGCCATGATGAGCTCCAGCGGGTTCATGCTGACAATGGCGGTGGCTGCCTGCGTGCTGATGCTTGGAGGAATCCTTGCGATGCTTTACCTGCGGCAACGGTCCCAGGTGAGTGCTGGATCTCAGGGCGAACTGGAAAAGGAATTGAGGGAACAATTGGCCAGCGCCAGGAATACAGTTGAGGAGCTACGTCAGCAGTTAGACACCGAACGCTCAGGCAAAACCCAAGCCGAAGCCAGGCTTGAGGCGGCGGAGACCTATCGCAAGGAACAGGATCAGCTTCATGAAAAACACTTGGTCGATCTCAAGGCGGATCACACCAAGGCACTGGAGGAGCTCAAAGAGTCTTTTCGAGCCCTCAGCCATGAGGCTCTCAAAGAGACCCATCCGGTCTTCCTGCAGCTAGCCAAAGAAAGTTTTGCAGGCCTGCAGGCAACAGCCAAGGGAGATCTTGCTAGCCGTCAGGAGTCCATTGCTGCCTTAGTCAAACCACTGGAGGATCAGCTCAAACAATACCAGAAGGTGCTGGCAGACAATGAACAAAACCGTTCTAAGTCTCTGGGAGAGCTCAAACAACAGCTGGAGCATCTTTCCTCTCAGAACACGACCCTGTCCCAGGAAACCTTGCAACTTAGGCGCATCCTCAGCTCCAATCAGGCGCGTGGCCGCTGGGGAGAAGAAACCCTTCGACGGGTTGTCGAGGCTGCCGGGATGAGTGCCCATTGCGATTTTGTCGAACAAGTCAAGGCCGGCGATGCCAAGCCAGACATGATCGTGAAATTACCCGGAGATCGGATGATCCTTGTTGACGCCAAGGTACCCGATCTAGAGGGCCTGGCCGCCCTCGACCAAGCAGAGCCACAGCAACGAAAGGAGCAACTAGCCCAACATCTTTCGAGGCTCAAACTCACTATCAGAGATTTGGCATCTCGCAATTATCCCGAACAGTTCCCCGAGGCCCTGGATCACGTGATCCTCTTCATGCCGGCAGAATCACTTTTCAGTGCTGCCTTGGAAGCCGACCAGGATCTCATCATCTGGGCTGCTGAGAAAAAAATCCTGCTTGCCACCCCAACCTCGCTCATTGCCTTGCTTCGCTCAGTATCAGTGAGCTGGAAACAGCACGCTCAAACTGAAAACGCACGGGTCATTGCGACAGCCGCGGAGGAACTCTATCGCCGCCTGAATGTTTTTGTGGAACACCTGGACAAGATACGCTCCGGGCTGGACAGTGCGACTGGCGCCTACAACAAAGCCGTGGGTAGTTTTGAAAGATCGGTTCGACCCAGCGGAGAACGCCTACTCAAGCTGTCTGACCAGACCGAATCAGCCATGCCCGGATTGACGCCTTCATCTCAGATCCTCAGGAGCGCACCTGAGGCGGGCTCAAATCCATGAAGGGGTGGGATCAACGTTTCGGAGGGATTGAGCGCCTGGTCGGGAAAACAAGGTGTCAGCGAATCCAGGAGGCACATGTCTGCATCATTGGCATTGGTGGGGTTGGCTCATGGGCTGCGGAGTCACTGGCCAGATCGGGAATTGGCCAACTGAGTTTGATTGACATGGATGAGGTTTGCGTGACCAACGTGAACCGTCAAATCCATGCTTTGGACTCAACCGTGGGGCTTTCCAAGGCAAAGGTCATGAGGGAGCGCATTGGCCAAATCAATCCCGACTGCGAGGTGTCTGTTCACAACGTCTTTCTTAACGAAGAGAATGCGGGCGCCTTGCTTGAAAGGCCCTACCATGTTGTCATTGACGCCATCGATCGGGCACCTGCCAAATGCCTGATCCTGAGCCAGGCCAGAGATCGCCAACTCCCAGTCATCAGTGTCGGCGCTGCGGGAGGGCGACTCAACCCACTGCTGATTGAATCGGCCGATCTGAGCCGAGTGCATCACGACCGCCTGCTTCAGCGGGTGCGCAAACAGCTGCGCAATCGCTTCGGCTTCCCCAGGAATCGCTCCATGGGCATAGCCTGCATTTTTTCTCCTGAGCCACCCACCCTACCATCCACCCTCGAAATGGATGAATGCGAGGTGAAAACTCCCCTGGAGGTCTCAGGTAGGCTGGGATGCGCCCAGGGCTATGGCAGCATCACTCAAGTCACCGGAAGCTTCGGCTTTGTAGCCGCCTCACTCGCCTTGCAAGCCCTGATGGAGTCACCCTCTGAGGTGCTGCCCCATGGCAAGGCCTAGGTCGCGGAGGGGGATTGCATTGGCCGCAGTCTTCCACGTATGTTTTTTGATCACTCAACAAGGAAGCATCTCTTAGGATAAAACTATGCCCAATCCATGGACTGGCAGGGGGAACCCCTACACACGTAAGGAGGTCATTGATCGCCTGCACCAAACCCTTAACCAGGGAAAAGCCATCATTGCCGCAGGGGCCGGTACGGGCATCTCGGCAAAGTTCATCGAACAAGGTGGTGGCGACTTGATCATCATTTACAATTCAGGCCGCTACCGCATGGCAGGTCACGGCTCGACAAGCGGTCTGATGTCCTACGGCGATGCCAATGCCATTGCGATGGAAATCGGCGAATTCGAGGTCCTGCCGGTTGTCGAGGAAACACCGGTGATATGCGGAGTTCACGCTACCGATCCGCGAAGGCGAATGTGGCATTGGCTGCTCAAGATCAAAGACATGGGCTTTTCCGGGGTGAACAACTTCCCCACCCACTGCATCGTCGATGGTCAGTTCAGGCAGGTCCTTGAGGAGACGGGCATGGGCTTCAAAAAGGAAGTTGAGATGGTCGCCTTGGCTCGCAAGATGGATCTTTTTTCGGTGGTTTATGTCGCCAGCCCAGAAGAGGCTGTTGCCATGGCCAATGCCGGCGCCGATGCCATCATCGTGCATGTTGGGACGACGGTCGGCGGCAGCATCGGCGTTCAGCAGGCAGTGGTGAGCTGGGACGAGACCATTGAGCGCTGTCAACGCATCGTCAAAGCCGTTCACCAGGTCAGTCGAGAAATCATCTGCCTGGCTCACGGAGGGCCCATCAACACGCCCGAAGATGTCGAACGCATTGTCCAACAGACCGATGTCCTAGGTTTTGTGGGAGCCAGCTCCTTGGAACGCATGGCCGTCGAATCTTCCCTACCTAGCCTGACGCGACGATTCAAATCCATCGAGGCCCCAGCAGCTCGCCAATTCGGCACCAAAAATTAGGGCACCCCCACTCATTGATCCCATGGCTACCATTGCCATCATTGGCACTTTTGACACGAAGGGCCAGGAACACCAATTTCTGGCAGAGGCTTTGAAGCGCTTGGGAAAGCGTACCATCCTGATTGATGTGGGTACGGGTAAGGCACCAAGCATCCAGCCTGACATCACCAGGCATGAAGTTGCGCAAGCAGCTGGGCTGGACCTCGATACCCTCATGCAGCAGCAAGATCGAGGGCTCTGTGTGGAAGGCATGGCCGGGGCCATCCCTATCCTGATGAAGAAACTGGTGAACCAAGGGGCCGTTCAAGGGGTGATTGCCATGGGTGGAGGGGGTGGCACTTCCATCGCCACGGCAGCCATGCGCGCCTTGCCCCTAGGCCTACCCAAACTGATGATTTCAACGATGGCTGGGGGCAATGTGACCGCCTACATAGGCACCTCAGACATTCTCATGATGCCCAGTATTGTTGATGTCTCAGGACTGAACCGGATCCTGTGCGGAGTCATCGAACGTGGGGCAGCAGCGATGAGCGGCATGGTCGAAGCCGCGGCAATCAAGGAACCCTCAAGCAAACCGACCATCGTTGCCAGCATGTTTGGAAACACCACTGGCTGCGTGGAAATGGCACGCGAACAGCTCGAGGCCGCGGGCTATGAGGTCCTCGTCTTTCATGCCACTGGAACCGGTGGCCGTGCCATGGAATCACTCATCGAAAGCGGGCTGGTAGATGGTGTTTTGGACATCACCGCAACGGAATGGGCCGATGAGATGCTTGGAGGCGTACTCAGCGCTGGCCCCCACCGCCACGAAGCCGCAGGCCGCACCGGGATTCCAACGATCATCGCACCGGGTTGCCTGGATATGGTCAATTTTCATGCACCTGAAACAATCCCTGACCACTTCCAAGGGCGTCGCTTTTATGCACACAACCCCCAGGTCACCCTGATGCGCACCACACCAAGTGAATGCGCCAAACTGGGGAAATTACTGGCTGATAAGATCAATGCTTATACAGGACCCGTGACGGTTTTGCTGCCGCTTGAAGGCATCAGCGTGATCAGCGCCCCAGGAGGGCCGTTCCATGACCCGCAAGCCGACCAGCAACTCTTCGAAAGCATTCGCTCTCACCTCAGAAAAGATATCCCTATCCTGGAGATCAAGGCACAGATCAATGAGTTGGCCTTTGCCCAAGCCTGTTGCAAGGCCCTGCTCGAGCACATGGCTTGAACTCGCAGCGCTGAAAAAAAAAGGTGGGGGGGTCAAGGCCCCGGAAGACTGGCCTTGAGATCAAGGGCGATAGCCTGAACCGGGCGCCCAGTGGTGGAGGAAAGTGAGGCAGCCAAACCACTGATGTAGGCAGCCGAGGCTGAGGTGCCGTTCACCATGTAGGTAGTCCCGTTAAAATCCATGTAGGTGCGACCTGGTGCCATCACATCAACAAATCCACCCGTGTTGGCATAGGGCGCTGGCGTTCCGTTGCGGTCGGAGGCCGTGACGGCAAGCACGCCAGGGTAAGCCGCCGGAAAGACGGCCTCGGTTCCTGGGGTATTGCCAGCGGCTCCAACAAAAAGGATTCCCTGACTGGAAGCCTGATCAATCAATTGCTCCATGAAAGGAACCGGTTCATTGCCTCCTAGACTCAAATTGATCACGTTGGCGCCAGCCTCAACAGCCTGGTAGATGCCTGCTACCACCTCGAAGGTAGAGGTGGTCTCACTGGCACCATAAACGTCAATGGGAAGGATGCGCACGTTGGTCTCCCCGGCACCATCCAAGCCTACCTCAACCCCCTTGAGCACGGTGTGCGCCATGGTTGTGCCATGCGATGGCAAGTTGGAAACAGGAGCCTCTTCTCCAGTCACATTGATGCCCGGGAGCAAAAAGGGAGCCAGATTGGAACCTTCAGCCTGAACCGGCATGTCAATGAGCCCAACCACGGTAGCACCCTGACCGGCGCCATCAGAAGGCCTGAGCCGAAGCTCTGGCAGCCCTAATGACTGAGGGTACGATAGGGGGTCCCCTCGATAGGTCCACTGATAGTTATCACTGATCTGCACCACATCAGAATCCTTCAGCGTTTCCCGAGCCTTGTCGGCGAGTGCCTCGTCTTCAAAGGAGAGTCGGTAGGCATCCAAGCCCTCCACTCGCCCCACAATCCTCGCCCCCAATGACTCGGCAAGTGCTTCGATGGTCAATTCACTTCCGGGCTTGATTTGCACGATGAGTTCGTTGCCCAGTCGGGTGGAGGTGAACAAGGTCACTTGTTCGGCTATCTCAATCCTTTCGGTCGCTCCGGCAAGATTGAGGGCATAGACCATGAGTCGAGAAGGTTTCCCACCCTCTCCCCCCAGTAAGGCATGGTTCAGATCACCGAGCATTCTCCTGAGCGCCTCACCTTGTGGTAGAGCCGTAAACCGCGTCTGAACTCGGCGCGCCTGCAGGCCAGGTTCGACATAAATATCCCAACCCGTCTGTTCGGCCACTGACTCAAGGGCCTTCCCCAGAGAAACCCCTCGAAAATCGGCGGATATCAGACCGGATTCAGAGTCCCATTGAACTGACTGGGCTATCGCCAGTGGCAGATAAATGAGCGTGAGGCAGTAGGCCCACATGAACCAGCATGTGGCTAGGACTAACCTTGCCTGTCTAAAACCCTTCATCTTCATTGAAACAATAGGAGTGAACCAAAGTCGCGCCACAAGGAACCATGTAACCGGACCCATACCGCCATTATTCTGACCAGATCAAGCGGCAATGCCCATAAAGTCACCCACCAGGCTAGACCCGAACCCAACTCGAGGCTCAGACCACAATCGGCCAAGCATCGTGCCATGTGAACTCAAGGGATTGCAACCCCGTGATGTGGATCAATCTCTCGGCCAACCGCGCAGGGGGAAATGCGCTTGCTCAAATAAGCGAAGTAACCGAGAGTTGAAGCAATGCCTCGTCTTATCCTGCTATGCTACTGCCTGATCTGCCTCTTTGCAAACCGCTCACTGCTAGCCCAGAATGAGACGGAAGCAAACCCTCAGGGACAGGAATCCAGCTGGGTTGATTTGTTCGATGGGACCTCCCTCAAAGGGTGGGTCAATGTCAACTGCGCCCCATCTACCTGGACGGTCCGTGATGGCATGATCCATTGTTCCGGCATTCCCACCGGTGCCCTGCGCACCGACCGGCAGTATGAGAACTTCATCCTTGAACTGGAATGGCGTCATCTGGTGCCTGGAGGCAATGCCGGGCTTTTTGTCTGGGCCGAACCGATTTCCGCCCCTGGGGTCCCTTTCCTGCGCGCCATCGAGGTTCAGATACTGGATCACGCCTACGGCAAGTCAGACTGGTTCACCACTCACGGCGACATTTTCCCGATCCATGGCTCGACAATGATACCAGATGAACCCAGCCGAGGTTCGCGAAGTTTCCCGAACGAAATGCGGTCCAAGCCTGCTCCCGAATGGAACCATTACCGCGTTACCTGTCAAGATGGCGTGATCAAACTAGCAGTCAATGGCAAGGAGGTCTCGGGAGGAAGTCAATGCGTCTACCGCAAAGGCTACATCGCACTGGAATCGGAAGGCGGCGAAGTAGACTACCGCAATCTTCGTATCCGAGAGCTTCCCAGTTCTGCACCGGAGCCAGCCATGGTAGCCCCCCTCGATGAGGGTTTTCAAAGTCTCTACAGCGGCGTTGACCTGGAAGGCTGGAGTGTGCCCCCAGGCAGCGAGGACCACTGGCAGGCTAAGGATTGGAAACTGATCTATGATGGCAAGAGTGAGGCTGAAGAAAAGCATCTCTGGACAAAGCAGTCCTATCGCGACTTCGTCCTCATCTGTGATTGGCGCTGGTCCGGAGACTCGACCTTACGCAACCTCCCGGTCATCACCCCCAGTGGGGATTATGCACTGGATGGCAAGGGTGAAAGAATCACTGAGGAACTGCCTTTTGCAGGGGATAGCGGCATCTTTCTGAGGGGTAGCACCAAGAGCCAGGTTAACATCTGGAATTGGAGCATTGGATCAGGTGAAGTCTACGGCTACCGCAACGACCCGGCTACCGACCCAGCCATAAGGCGCGCCCTCACGCCCAGATTGGCTGCCGACAATCCCATCGGGAAATGGAACCGTTTTGTCATCACCCTGAAGGGTGATCGTCTGAGCGTGACCCTCAACGGTCTGTCAGTCATTGAAGGAGCACCGCTGCCTGGGATTCCCTCCGAAGGGCCCATTGGATTGCAGCACCACGGTGACCCCATTGAATTTGCGAGCATCTACCTAAAAGAGCTTTGATGGGATGATGCTGGGTAAAGAGCCTTCTGCTTGACAAGGACCCTCGCCTGAGAAACAAACTCACCACAAGGTGGACATGACCCGATCGGTATTATTGCAGCAGGCCCGGCGCATCGTGATCAAGCTCGGCACAGGCATCCTGACCAATGAGGCAAACCTGCCAGATGTGCAACAGCTCGATCGCCTGGTCGAGCAGGTAGCCCAGCTGCGAGCCCAGTCGCGGGAGGTTATCTTGGTCACTTCTGGAGCCGTGGGGGCTGGCATGGGCACCATGGGATTGAGTAAGCGCCCCAGGGAGCTTGCCGATTTGCAGGCCGCTGCAGCCGTAGGCCAAACTCACCTGATGCAGCAGTATGCCACTTTGTTTGCCAACCACCGACTGGGTGTCGGGCAGGTCCTGCTGACGCATGAAGATCTCCGGCATCACCAACGTCACCTCAACGCTCGACATACCCTCGAAGCTCTCTTGCAACACGGCATCATTCCCATCGTCAACGAAAACGATGCCGTGTCGTGCACCGAACTGAAATTTGGGGATAACGATCGCCTGTCAGCCTTGGTAGCCAGTCTGCTTCCGGCCGATCTACTCATCATTCTCACCACAGCCGATGGCCTCATCCGCCACTTCGGCACACCGGAGGCTTCGCGACTCTCAGAGGTTTCCACCATCAGCCGAGAAATCACTGAAATGGCGCGAGGCACAACCAGTATCACAGCTACAGGGGGTATGGTGACCAAGATTGCGGCTGCACGCATTGCGATGCGCTCGGGGATTCCCATGCTCATAGGCCCTGGTAGACAGGACCAAATTTTGACATCGATCATCCGCGGCGAAGATGTGGGAACCCTGTTCCTGCCCTCCCCAAAGCGGCTCAAGGGCCGTAAGCGCTGGATCGCTTTTTTCCATCAACCCAAGGGAGCCTTGATTGTCGACCAAGGAGCGAGAAAAGCCCTTCAAGAAAATGGCAAGAGCCTGCTCCCGAAAGGCGTCCTGCAACTGGAGGGCTCCTTCAAGGCTGGCGAGGTTGTCAGCATCCGCGATGAATCCCATTTGGAATTTGCCCTCGGCATCAGTCGGTTTGAATCGGGTCATTTCGATCAATGGAAACAACTCGACCAGGAAGTCGTTCACCGTGATGACCTGGTCATCCTCTAGCAATCAAACCCATGAGCTCCAGTAAGACGCCCTCCATCCAACGGGTTTGTGAAATCATGGCGCAACTCAGGGCTCCTGATGGTTGCCCATGGGACCGCGAACAGGATCACCAGACTCTACGCTACCATGCTGTGGAGGAAGTTTACGAACTCATCGACGCGATCGAATTGGAGGATGATCATGAGATGCGTGAGGAGTTGGGAGACCTACTGCTTCAGGTCATCTTCCATTGCCAACTAGCCTCCGAGCGTCAGGCATTTGACTTTGAAGAGGTCTGCGAACAACTTGCTGCCAAACTGATCCGGCGGCACCCTCATGTCTTTGGCGATCAGAAGGTCAAGGACGTAGCCGGTGTTTGGACGCAGTGGGAAGCAATCAAGAAAGAGGAAAAAGCCGGTACCGCCTCAGAGCGCCACTCAGCTCTGGATGGCATTCCAAGGCATCTGCCTGCTCTTCACTATGCCGAAAAATTAGCCAAGAAGGCCCGTAAACTACCCTGTCTGAAAGACTCTTTGCCATCGCAACCTTTACCTGCCACTCCTGAGGCTTTTGCTGAAGCTCTACTTGATCAGGTCATGTCAGCACAACAGCAGGGCTGGTCAGCTGAAAACCTCCTCAGGGAAGCCCTCGGCCGACGAGAAAAAAAGTGGCGTGAACGGGAGTTGTCAGCGGAATCTTGACCATTCGGCCATTGCTCTGCGAGCAGGAAGCCTCTACCTTTCTGGGATGAGTATTGTGCGACGATTAGATCATACCCGCTACCGTGTCACCGACCTGGAAAAGAGTGTCTCATTTTACACCGAGGTGCTTGGACTGGAAGAAGTCAGGCGCCATCAATCCCCCAGGGGTTCAAAACTGGTTTTTCTCAAAGCACCCGAAAGCGATACCTTGATTGAATTGTGTTACTTCCCCAACAGTGGCCCAGTCTCGGTGCAGGAAGATCTCACTCACCTCGCGTTCATTGTCGATAGCCTGGAGGCCTTTGGGCAGCACCTTGATAAGCTGGGGCTTTCCTTTTCCGATGGCCCCACCATGAAAGAGGATGGCAGCGGCGGCTTTGCCTTCATCGATGCACCCGAAGGCTACGAAGTCGAATTAATCGAGAGGCGTGGCTGAGCAAAAAGTTCCCTGCCAATCAACGAGTCCAAGGCAAGGCCTGTGACGCAGCAAAGCATGGTGGCCATGGACCTTAACCCGATGGAGGCAGGTCAATGATATACGGATTGGCCCCATGAAGGCAACGGTGTCAGCCAGACACATGAATCACACCATCACAAGATGAGCTGGTTTTTTACCACCGGGGGCACCTTGCACCACAACAGCCCCTCCTATGTCGAACGCTCCTCTGACCAAGCGTTACTCAAACTTCTCTCAGAGGGCGAGTTCTGTTACGTCCTGACGGCCCGCCAAATGGGAAAATCCTCAAGCATGGTTCGCACCGCCATGCGGTTGAAGGAACAGAGCATGGAGGCACTCATCCTTGACCTGACGGCTATTGGGCAGAACCTCAACGCAGAACAGTGGTATGACGGCTTGCTAGCAAAAATAGGCCAAGCCATGCAATTGGAGGAAGAACTGGAGGATTACTGGATGGATCACCTCCGGTTAAGCCCTGTCCAGCGCTGGTTCCAAGCCATCAGTGAAGTCGTGCTTCCTCGAGTCGAAAAACGACTCATCCTGTTTTTTGATGAACTGGATGTGGTCCGAGGCCTTTCTTTCTGCACCGATGAGTTCTTCGCGGCACTTAGACAGTGCTATCATGCGCGCATCGAAAATCCGACCATGGAGAAGCTCACCTTTTGCCTGCTTGGCGTCGCCACACCGGCAGATTTGATCACGGATCCTCGTCACACACCTTTCAATGTCGGGCATCGCATCGAGCTGCATGATTTCACACCGGAAGAGGCGCGACCTCTGTCTCGAGGCCTTGAGCGCCATCCTGAGGACCAGTCCCGAGCGCTGGAAATCATGAATCGGGTCTATGATTGGACCCATGGCCACCCCTACCTGACTCAGAGACTTTGTCGTGCCATCGTCGAAAGCCGGGATGAAGGCTCGGCCAAGGCACTGGTGGACAAGGTCTGCGAACAGCTATTCCTCTCCAATCGTGCCAGCGAACAGGACGACAATCTGCTCTATGTGCGAGAACGACTCCGGCGCTGCCCGCTGGATCAAATCTCCTTGCTGGATTATTACAGCCGAATCTGGAAAGGCGAAAAAGTGCCAGATGATGAGCACGATCCACTTATCAGTGAACTCCTGCTAACCGGTTTGGTTCGGGTTGAAGATCAGGCTCTGGTGGTGCGCAATCGCATCTACCAACATGTCTTTGATCACGATTGGATCGAACGGATTCGCCCCGTGGCCGAAGTAGAGATGCCCGATGGCACCCGAATGCGCATCCGATCCAGCTGCTCCATCGGACGCACCCAGGCCAGTGATATTTGTCTCCCGAACCCTCGAGTATCCAGGCGTCATGCCATGATCCAGAAGGAATCCAACGATCAGCTCTGGCTGATTGATTCGGACAGTCGAAATGGGACATTGATCAATGGGAGGAGGGTCACGACACCCATGCGTCTCAATCATCTGGACGTGATTCAAATTGGCCCATTCACCCTCACCTACCACCAACCCGGGGCGGTCAGCCAGGACAAGGCAGGGCCGACCCAGCTCCATCGCACGGTGCTAGACATGGAGGATTAAAAGAAAACCGTTGATTCGCTCACGCGAAAACTGACACTTTCTTGCTCACGATGAATCAATTCCTTGCCAAAGCTTGTGCTGAGAACATGGATCCCACAGACACCAAGACACACTCAGTGGCTTTATCTGGGTGGTGCCTGCATCCCCGGAGCTTTCCTTGCCAAGCAACGAAAGGATGGCACAAATTTGCGATGATATGGGCTTGGCTGCTAGCACTCCAAGCAACTGGAGCGCAGCCAGCAGATCCTGCATCGTTCCAAAGCCAACAGGAACGTCTGCAAAGCTACCTGGCACATCGCCCGAATGAGGGGCAGGCAAAAAACATCATCTTGTTCATCGGGGATGGTATGGGCATCTCGACGCTCACGGCCTCCCGAATATTGGAAGGCCAACAACAGGGTGATTCAGGAGAAGAAAACAGTCTGAGCTGGGAATCTTTTCCCTACTCTGCCCTGGTCAAGGTCTACAACACCAACCAACAGACCCCAGATTCGGCAGGCACCATGAGTGCTATCATGACGGGTCACAAGACCAAGGCCTACACCTTTGGATATGACCAACAGGTGGTTCGTGGGGATCACAATTCGCTGCAGGCATTCAACGGCCCTGCTGCAGCCTGCGAGACGTTACTGGAGCAATTCGAAAAGGCCGGCAAATCAACCGGTCTAGTCACCACTGCCAGGGTCACCCATGCCACGCCAGCTGCCTGCTATGCCCATTCACCAGAACGAAACTGGGAACACGATGGGGACTTGAAGGATGACAACCCCAAAGCCTATCAAGCAGGGTTTAAGGACATCGCTCGGCAACTCATCGAATTCCCTCACGGCAACGGGATAGAAGTGGTTCTTGGTGGTGGTCGACAGGCCTTCCTGCCCAACACAGCACCTGATCCCGAAGATCCAACACTCAAAGGGCACCGACTGGATGATCACAATCTGATCAACACTTGGCTGGGCTCAACGGGAGCCTCGTTTGTCTTCGATCGCGCTGGCCTGCTTCAAGTAAATCCAGATCGCACTCAACGCTTGTTAGGTCTCTTTGAGCGCAGTCACATGACCTACGAAGTCGATCGAAGGAAGGAGGTTCATCCCTCTGATCCCTCGCTGAGCGAAATGAGTCTCACGGCCCTGGATATCGTGCGACGAAACCAAGAAGGGTTTTTTCTCATGATCGAAGGGGGCAGGATCGATCATGCCCATCACGCTGGCAACGCCCACCGGGCGCTGGTTGAAACGATTGCTCTGTCCGATGCAGTGAGGGCCGTCCACTCAGCTTTGAGTCCTACAGAACAAAAGGAGACCCTCATCCTGGTCACCGCTGATCACAGCCACACCTTTACGATCGCTGGCTACCCCACACGTGGGAATCCAATCCTAGGTCTGGTGGTGGGCAACGACGATCAAGGGAAGCCTGAAAAGGCACCCAAGAAGGATGCGATGGGACTACCCTACACAACCCTGGCCTACGCCAATGGTGGAGGCTACACCGGCCCGATTCAAAACCGGAAAACACGAGAAATCCGAGAAGGAGGCCAGCACTTTCATTTAGATATTGGAGATGGTGGCGGCCCTCTTTCCTCTCACGAAGATTGGAAGTATCTGCGTACGCCTCGCGCACCCCGCCCCGACCTGAGTGAGGTCGATGTGGCATGCGAAGACTATGTCCAAGAGGCTGGCGTAGCGCTCAGCAGCGAGACTCACGCTGGAGAGGATGTGGCCGTCTTTGCAATCGGCCCGATGGCACACCTGGTGCGTGGCGTGATCGAACAGAATTTTCTCTACCACGTCATGCAATTTGCGAGCCGTGGCAGTGGTCGCCCTCAATAAGGGGGTGATTTAATCCCGACCAAGCAGCCAGATGGCAACCCAGACCAAGCCGCCTAAGGCTTCGGTCAGGCTCAACCAGACAAACCAGTAGAGGAAGGAGGGCGTTCCGCGGCGATGACGGCTGGCGACCTTGAAAGCGTCTCGGCAATCTTTCCAGGGAGCCCATGGATAGAGGAAAAAAGTTGAGGTGCGATTGCGACGCCTGACGTAGGGCTCGATTTTGAGAAGCCACAGAAAAATCAGGCACAGCAATAAAACGCCGAGTCCCCAAAGACCTAACTCCATGGGCATCGACAAAGAGCGGCTGCTCACATCAGGGGACATGGGTGAAATTTAGGCCCTACGAAGCTTGCCTGGCAATCATTTACTGAGCTTGACTGCCGGCGGCCCAAACCGGTGCTGGCCCAAACGCGATGCCTCCAGCGAAAGCCAGGTATCCTGCTCGCTCCCGGGATCCTGCTGAGCATGCATCCACTGATCAAGGGACTCTCGTAGGCGCTTTCTCACATCAACCAATCCAGGATCCTCAATCAGGTTATTCAGTTCGTAGGGATCTCGGACAAGATCATAAAGCGCCTCAGCTGGCCTTCTGGTGTAGCGCCTGACCAGCTCATAAGTCCTGGCATCTTCAGCAGCATCCCATACCCAACTAGCCCAGTAGGGATTATTCAGTTGGCCATTGCCGTTGAGCCCCATGAGATGTTTTTCGATGTAGATAGCCTCAGGCTGCAGATTACGAATGTAATGATAGGTCCCGTCATTCACACTGCGAATGGGATAGGAGGGACCTTCCGGCACGTTATTGTGCATGCCAAAACTGAGGGTTCGATGGGTCTGGCGCTTGCCTTGAAGGACCTCGGCAAAGCTCCAGCCATCCAGTGTCCCTTCATCCACCCCACCCCCAGCTAGGCTGACTAGCGTCGGCAACACGTCTGCATAATGCACCATGGCAGGTGTCCGCAGGCCGGCCGAGATTTGGCCAGGCCACCTGGCGATCAGCGCGGTGCGGAGCCCCGTATCCCAATTGGTCCACTTGCACCCAGGAAACTGCGCCCCCTGTTCGGAGGAAAACAGCACCAGTGTGCGATCTGCCTTCCCAGTCTGATCGAGCGTCTCAAGTAACTCTCCTACCTGGCTGTCCATGTAAGTGATTTCAGCCAGGTAGCGAGCAAAGTCTGAGCGCGTGCGGGGGGTGTCAGCTATGTTTGGAGGCAAGTGGATTCTATCTGGAGGATACTGCGAAGCATCCCCCATGACCCAAGGTACGTGTGGCTCGACCAAGGCCACAACCAGACAGAATGGTTGATCAGAGTCACGCTCCATGAAATCCCTCACTCCCCTGATGTCATGCTCTTGAGTAGGCGATCGAACGCAGTTGGCATCATAGCCGCCAACCGATTCAAACGGGAAGACAGCCTTGGGCTGGACGTGCACCTTCCCCGCCAACCCAACCCGATAGCCCAAAGGAGCCAGGTAATGAGGTAGGCTCAAGGTATCAGGACGACTGGCCGAGTGATTCCAGGCACAGCCATTGCGCATGGGAAAGAGTCCTGTGTAGAGCTCGGCCCGACAGGGCTGACACATGGAGGAGGTAAGGTAGGCATGATCAAAAACCAATCCTTCCCCTGCGAGGCGATCAATATGGGGCGTCCTGGCATTCTGGCCACCATAGAGCGGCAGATCATTGCGGGTGCAGTCATCGGCCATGATGATCAAAATATTGGGACGTGACGCCCAATCCTGTCCATGAAGCGCCAGACTTAAAAGTAGACACCCTGCCCATGGAAACCGCTTAAAAATTATTGGACCCATCATGCCAACAGATTGGACCTCCGCTAGTTACAGGTCAACTGCAAGACAAACCCCTGTCAAAACTCAGTGGCGCATAGGGCGGACCCATTTAGGCGTTAGGACCATAGTATCGACGGAAAGTTGTATTTAGAATCATTCTAAATATTGACAACAAGCCAAGTGGCTCTAGATTCCCACCACTTGGAGGCACTATGAAACAGGACTCAACGCCATTAGAAGGAGACCAGCATCTGGCAAGTAAGTTAGCCAGTAGCGGCATGCGCATGACGGCTCAGCGGGAGCATGTTTACCGCACCCTGTTGCAGCAAACCGACCACCCAACCGCTGACGAGGTCTACCTCAGGGCCAAAAGCGTCATGCCCGACCTCTCCATGGCAACTGTTTACAATACTTTGGACGCCTTAGTGAAGTGTGACCTCATCAAGCAAGTCAATGTGGAGCGCTCGGCAACTCGTTATTGTTCCAACATGACCGAGCATTGCCATTTTTTCTGCGAGGAATGCGGGACGATTCACGACATCGATTTTAAGAAAAACCGCGGGGAACTCCCTCTAAAGCTCCCCAAAAACCTGATCCCTACTCAGGTGGACATTTCGCTGCGAGGACACTGCTCAGATCCTGGGAAATGTTCCAAACGCAACGATAATTAAACCAGCATGTTGCCCCAGCTGATGATCTGAGCCTCTCACGCTGTGGCTACTAGAACCAAGCCTATTACCAACACGAGCACAGGAGATTTGAAATAGCAAAATGAGTAGCGCAACCGAAACCATCGAAGGGTTTGTTAAAAGTGATTACAAATACGGTTTCATCACCGATATTGAAGCCGAGTCAGCACCCCCGGGGCTGAACGAAGACACCATACGATTCATTTCAGCTAAGAAAAAGGAACCAGCCTTCATGCTGGAGTGGCGTCTCAAGGCCTACCACCACTGGCTCACGATGAAAGTGCCTACCTGGCCAAAGGTTGCCTACCCACCGGTTGACTTTCAGGACATCGTCTACTATTCCGCGCCCAAGAAAGCGGGCGACGGCCCCAAGAGTCTTGACGAGGTGGATCCAAAGCTACTCGAGACTTACGACAAGTTAGGTATTCCCCTGCACGAAAGAGCCAAGTTGGCGGGTGTGGCTGTGGATGCTGTGTTTGATAGTGTTTCAGTCGGCACGACCTACAAGGAAACATTGGCCGAGAAAGGCATTATTTTCTGCTCCATGTCAGAGGCCATTGCCGAGCACCCCGAGCTGGTCAAGCGCTACCTCGGGAGTGTTGTCCCTCATACAGATAATTTCTACGCAGCCCTCAATTCAGCCGTCTTCAGCGATGGATCTTTTGTCTACATCCCGAAAGGCGTTCGCTGTCCCATGGAACTGTCCACCTATTTCCGAATCAACGCTGCCAAATCGGGGCAGTTTGAGCGCACGCTTATTATTGCTGAGGAAGATAGCTACGTCAGTTATCTGGAAGGATGCACCGCACCCATGCGAGATGAGAACCAACTGCACGCCGCTGTGGTGGAGCTCGTCGTCATGGATCGTGGTGAAATCAAGTATTCCACGGTGCAAAACTGGTATCCGGGCGATGAGGATGGCAAAGGAGGTATTTATAATTTCGTGACCAAGCGAGGTCTCTGCAAGGGACAGGAGTCAAAAATTTCGTGGACCCAGGTAGAGACCGGATCAGCGGTCACTTGGAAGTATCCCAGTTGCATCCTCCAGGGGGACCGTAGCGTCGGTGAATTCTACTCCGTTGCATTGACCAATAACCGACAGCAGGCCGACACAGGGACCAAAATGGTTCACATGGGCAAAGATACGCGCAGCACCATTGTGTCCAAGGGCATCTCTGCAGGACGTGGTCAAAACAGCTATCGCGGCCTGGTCCAGGTGCGTAAGTCGGCAAGCCGAGCAAGGAACTTTTCACAGTGCGATTCCCTGCTTATTGGAGATCAATGCGGGGCGCACACCTTTCCTTACATCGAGGTGAGGAATACCTCCTCCAGCATCGAACACGAAGCCACCACCAGTAAGATTGGTGAGGATCAGATTTTCTATTGCAATCAGCGTGGTATCTCGACCCAGGATGCTGTCAACATGATCGTCAATGGCTTCTGCAAGGAAGTTTTCCGCGAGCTGCCCATGGAGTTTGCCATGGAAGCCCAGAAATTGCTTGGAGTCAGCCTGGAAGGCAGCGTCGGCTAGAGTCCAAGAATCTTTGCAATCCAACTATTTTTATTATGTCCAATTCTTCTTTGTTGAGTATTACCAATCTAAAAGCCGGCGTTGAGGGCCGGACCATCCTCAAGGGTGTTAACCTGGAAATCCAGGCAGGCGAAGTCCATGCCATCATGGGCCCAAACGGAAGCGGCAAAAGCACCCTGGCATCAGTCATCGCCGGAAGGGAGGGTTATGAAATCCTGGGTGGCGGCATTCGCTTCAAGGACCAGGATATTCTGGATCTCGAACCAGATGAGCGAGCTCACCTGGGTCTTTTCCTAGCTTTTCAATATCCGGTTGAAATCCCGGGGGTCAACACCACCTACTTTCTCAAGTCAGCCATCAATGAAAATCGCAAGGCCCGGGGTCAGGAAGAACTGGATGCGGTCGCTTTCCTGAAATTCATCAAGGAAAAGGCTCGACTGCTTGACCTACCCGAAGATTTTCTCAAGCGCTCCCTGAACGTCGGTTTTTCCGGAGGTGAGAAAAAGCGTAATGAGATTTTCCAGATGGCCGCCTTGGAGCCCACCGTGGCTGTTTTGGATGAAACCGACTCAGGCCTGGATATCGATGCGCTGAAAGTGGTGGCCAACGGTGTGAATCAACTTCGCAGCCCCGAAAGAGCGCAGCTAGTCATCACTCACTACCAAAGACTACTGGATTACATCGTGCCTGACGTGGTTCATGTGCTCTACAACGGCCAGATCATCAAGAGCGGCCCAAAGGAACTCGCCCTGGAGTTGGAAGCAAAGGGCTATGACTGGGTCATCGAAGAAGCCGGCCAAGCCGCTGCAGTGACCAGCCAAAGCTGACCCATGACCACTGAAACTTTGCCCATCCGTCCGGAGGATCCCTTTCTGGAGGCGCTGCAGTCCAAGGATCCGTCCTCTGAGGAAGCACAAACCTGGCTCGTACCCATTCGACAGGCTGGCATTGCAGCCTACTCGCAGGGCGGTTTACCAACCACTGCGCATGAAGATTGGCGATTCACAAGTCTGGCGAACTTGCGGGAAGTAACCTTTGATCTCTCTCTAGCCCCATCCACCCTGTCAGCCATGGAGCTAGAATCGCTCCCCGACCCATTGCAGGGGAAGGAAAGCATTCGTCTGGTGCTGGTGGACGGTCAACTTGATGAAGGACTTTCATCACGCTCACTCCTACCCCAAGGCATCACCCTGATGTCGATGAAAGAAGCGATCCAGTCGCATCAAACATCCATCAAAGCACATCTGGGCCAATACACTTACGGTAACGATAGCCCCTTTGCTGCGCTCAACTCAGCTCTTTTCTGCGATGGTGTTTACCTGCATCTACCCGCAGGCGTGGAACTCGAGATCCCCATCCACATCATGCATGTGACCAGCGGCAGCAGCCAGGGGCGAGTCAGTCTGGCGAGAAGCTTTTTTCATTTAGAGCAGCGGGCTTCAGCAACGGTCTTGGAGACTTTCTGTGGCCCTAACAAAGGTGCTTACCTGACATCCCCCACCCTGGAGTGCCGGGTCGAAGATCAAGCAAAGTTGGAGCATATCAAGATTCAGGATGAATCGCCCGAAGCGTTTCACATGGCCTGCGTCTATGCCAGCATTGATCGAGAGGCGCATTTCAAGTCTCATTACCTTAGCCTTGGAGGCAAGCTTTCTCGAAACCACATTAGGACGCACCTCAATGGAGAAGGGCTG